>Ga0209278_1000458_pt1 | contig 32314 bp, 28 predicted proteins | sample JI81BgreenDNA_FD_187504 | JGI IMG/M metagenome (GOLD analysis project Ga0209278, IMG submission 187504) | Wastewater effluent complex algal communities from Wisconsin, to seasonally profile nutrient transformation and Carbon sequestration -... | ecosystem: Engineered > WWTP > Effluent > Algae...
CGATCCGGCACTTGATCTTGGGCGTCTTGACCTTGGCGATGCCCAGATCGAGCTTCTCGCTGGCGACGCAGATCTGGTCCTTCTGGTCGATGCTCCACAAGCGGTGTGGCACCTGCCGCTCCATCGCGCGGGCCAGATTGCCCAGGTCCGCCTCCACCGGCACCGAGACGATCGAGGCCTGGGGCGGGATGGTGATGGCATCATCGGTGCGCGGCGGACGGCCTTCATCGCGCCAGCCGCCGCAGCCGGTGAGCAGACCCGCCAGCAGCAGCGCGACAGCAGCCAGGGCGCGAGAGCGCATCGCTCAGCTGCTCGCCACGACCATGCCGTCGATGCGCAGCGTCGGCACATTCACGCCATAGCGAAATTCCAGGTCATCCGCCGGGATGAGCGCGGCGAACATGTCCTTCAGATTGCCGGCAATCGTGATTTCGCTGATCGGCTCTGCCAGCTGCCCGTCGCGGATGATGAAACCGCTCGCGCCGCGGCTGTAATCGCCGGTCACGCCATTGACGCCCATGCCGATCAGCTGGGTGACATAGATGCCGGTCTGGATATCGGCCATCAGGGCTTGCGGGCTTTGCGTGCCGGCTGCCATGTGCACATTGCTGGACCCGGTCGAGGGCGCCCCGCTGATGCCGCGCGCGGCATGGCCGGTCGGCGCTTCGCCCAGCTGCCGGGCCGAGGCGCTATCCATCATCCAGCCGGTAAGCACGCCCTGGTCGATCAGCCGCCACGGCGTGGTGGGCAGGCCCTCGCCATCAAAGGCGCGCGAGCGCTGGCCGCGCGGGCGCAGCGGATCATCGATGATGCTGACCATCGAATCGAATACCGGCTTGCCGCGCCGGTCGAGCAGGAAGCTGGTCTTGCGGGCAATCGCCCCGCCAGAGATCGCGCCAAGCAGCGATCCGATCAGCGATCCGCCCGCGCGCTTGTCATAGATGACCGGCATCGGCCCGCTGGCGATCCTGCCCTGGCCCAGCCGTTCCACCGCGCGCTCACCGGCGCGACGGCCGACATCCTCGGGCGATTCGAGATCGGCCAGAAACCGCGTGCTGTGCGAGGCCGAATCGCGCTCCATCTGTCCGTCGCGGGCAGCCAGTACGCTCGCGCCGATGCCATAGCGGCTGCCGCCATAGCTGCCGGAAAAGCCGTGGCTGGTGGCAAGCGCCATCACAGAACGCACCGCGCTGGCCGATCCGCCCTCGCTGTTGGTGACCCCGGCCACCGCGCGCGCGGCATCTTCGCAGGCGAGCGCCAGTTCGCGCAAGCGCGCCGGATCGGGATCACCGCCATCGTCGAGTTCGAGATCGGGCAGGGGCCCGCGCATCAACCGCTCTTCGGGGGCGAGGCCTGCATAGGCATCTTCGGGGGCAAGGCGCGCCATGGCCACCGCGCGCTCGGCGAGCGTGGCCAGACCCTGGGGGCTGACATCCGCGCCCGAGACGCTGGCCGACTGTTTCCCGTGGAACACGCGCAGGCCGATCGCCGCGCTTTCGGAACGCTGGACATCCTCCAGCGCGCCCAGCCGCATCTGCACATCGGTCGAGGCATCGCAGGCAAAGACGGCGTCGGCGGCGCTTGCGCCTGCGGCCATCGCGCGGGCGACAAGATCGTGCGCCAGGTCTCTGGCTTGGTCGGGGGTCTGCATCAGCCGCGTTTAGGCCGCTGACAGGCTATGGTCAATTCAGCCGACAGTTTCAGGCAGCGGCTTCAGGCGAGCGCGGCAATGCCCTTGACCAGAGCAACGAAGCCGAAGGGAAAGCCGATAGCGAACAGCCAGATGCCCAGCCGGTCGCCGCGAAAGCGTGCCGCCAGCGTCTGTTCGGAAGCCCCGCTGCGCGCCAGCCCCTGCCAGCGCCGTTCGACACGGCGGCAGAGCGGAATGACGATGCCGACCAGCGCGATCAGGCCCAGATAGGGCAGAATCGACGCGCCCTCGCCCCGGATCGCCTGCATCACCACGAAGATCTGCAGACCGGTATAGACCAGCAGTGCATAGGCAACATGGTTGCTGATGCGCTTTTCCCAGACGCTTTCGGGCGTCACCGGTCGGACGATAGTGGCGTTGTAGCGAGCGGCCTCGAACCGCTTCTCGAGTGCATTGGGCATATGCGTTCCCCTGCCTTGCCAATGCAGGCCCCACCCCTGCATTTAGGGGGAGTGTGTCACTGACATGACAGCTTGGCAAGGGGCGTTAAGTTCGACGCCGAGGCCTTGGTTCGCCCCTTCAAGCTACGCCCTCAAGCCGCGCCTTCAAGCCGCAATGCCTTCGGCTTTGCGAAGGGCCTTGCGATCAAGCTTGCCGATCAGCGTCTTGGGCAGGGATTCGCGGATATCGACCGCGATGACGCGTTCGTGCTTGCCGATCTGGGGGTTGAGCCAGGCCATCAGCGCCGGCCCGTCGACCTGTGCATCCTCCTGCAATGCCACGAACGCCTTGGGGCTTTCGCCGCGATAGCTGTCAGGCACGCCGATCACCAAAGCCTCCTTCACCGCCGGGTGGCGGTACAGAACTTCCTCGATCTGGCTGGGAAAGACCTTGAAGCCGCCCACCGCGATCATGTCCTTGATGCGGTCGACGATGCGAATATAGCCGTCCTCGTCGATCTGGCCGACATCGCCGGTGCGCAGAAACTCGCCGATGAACACCTCGGCATCGGCATCGGGCCGGTTCCAATAGCCGCGCATCACCTGCGGACCGGCGAAGATGATCTCGCCCGGTTCGCCAGGGGCAACATCCTTGGTCGGATCCTCCTTGTCGACCAGCCGCACCAGCGTGCCGGGCAGCGGCTGGCCGATCGTGCCGGGCTTGTTCAGCGCCTCATAGGGGTTGGTCGAGACGACGCCGCTGCTTTCGGTCAGGCCATAGCCTTCGACGACGTTCGCGCCGGTGACATGCTCGAACCGCGCCTTGACCTCGGCGGCGAGCGGCGCTCCGCCCGAGATGCAGGCGCGCAAGGACGCGAAATCGGTATTGGCGATTTCCGGATTGTCGAGCAGCGCCTGGTACATGGTCGGCACACCGGGCAGCGCAGTCACCTTGGTGCGGCTGATCGCCTTCAGCGCCGCCGCCGCCTCGAAGCGCGGCAGCATCACGATCTCGCCGCCATTGAGCACGGTGCGGTTGAGCACGCAGGTATTGGCGAAGACGTGGAAGAACGGCAGCACGCCCAGAATGCGGTCATGTTCGCTGCTGTTGCGCGGGTCGATGGCGTTGACCTGGCGCGCATTGGCCGACAGGTTCTGGTGGCTCAGCATCGCGCCCTTGGGCGTGCCGGTGGTGCCGCCGGTATATTGGAACAGCGCGATGTCGCGTGTCGCATCGATCGGCACCGGCGCATATTGGCCGTCATTGGCGATCAGCTTCGAGAAACGCGTGATGCGCGGGTCATTGGGGACGGCTGCGGTTTCCTGGCCCTTGAACAGGCGGAAGAGCAGCGACTTGAGCGGCGGCAGCCCTCCGGCGACCGACCCCACGACGAGCCGCTCCAGCTTCGACTTGTCGAGCACCTTGAGCGCGGTGGGCAGCAGCGCGGCGGCAGACAGCGTGAACAATATGGTCGTTCCGCTGTCCTCGACCTGATGCGCCAGTTCGTCGACGGTATAGAGCGGCGAGAAATTGACCACGGTCGCCCCCGCCGCCATCGCGCCATAATAAGCCGCGACATAATGCGGCACATTGGGCAGGAACAGGCCGATCCGGTCGCCCTTGCCCAGCCCCATCGCCTGCAGCCCCTTGGCGACACGGGCCACGCCCCTGGCGACCTCGTCATAGCCATATTTGCGGCCCATGAAATCGAGCAGCGGCGCTGTCCCCTTGCGCTTGGCCGAGGCGAAGAACATCTCCGGCAACGCCAGCGGCGGGAACTGCTGATCCCAGGCGCAGGGGTGGTTGTAATGCGTCTTCCAGATCGGCGCGGCCTCGTCGGCGGCGGCGGAAGCAAGGGGCGAAGCGGAGGCGGCAGCGTCTGTCATTGACATCACTGTAAATAAGCCGTGCGCGCCAGACAAGATGCTTGCCATTCAACCCGTCGATAGCGCTCGATAGATTGGGTCAATCGCCAGCATCGCGCTTGCATCGCGGCGCGGCTTTGCTAGGCGCTTGCCGCATGACCGCGTACAAACCCGGAGACCCCGTATCGGTGCGGCGGCTTTATGGCCGTCAGCAGAATCACAAGCTGCGCCTGGGCCAGGCCGAGCTGGTGGAAAAGCTGTTGCCGCAGATCAGCGTGCCCGAAGACGGCGAGATCAGCGCGCGCCGGCTGTTCGGCGATGATCGCCCGCTGCATTTCGAGATCGGCTTCGGGGCGGGCGAGCACATGGCCTATCGCGCTGACATGCTGCCCGATCACGGCTTCATCGGGGCAGAACCGTTTCTCAACGGCGTGGTCGGCGCGCTGCAGCATGTGCGCGAACAGCACCTGCCCAACGTCCGGCTGCACATGGGCAATGCCATCGACGTGCTGGAGCGCGTGCCCGACGGCGCGCTGAGCTTCGTTTATCTGCTCCACCCCGATCCCTGGCCCAAGGCGCGCCACGCCAAGCGCCGGATGATGAACTCCGGCCCGGTCGACCTGATCGCCGCCAAGCTCAAGCCGGGCGGCGAATTCCGCTTTGGCACCGACCACCCGATCTATGTCGCGCATGCGATGATGGTGATGGATGGCCATCCTGCCTTCGACTGGCTGTGCGAGCGCCCGAAGGATTTCCTCACCCGCCCCGGCGGCTGGCCCGAAACGCGCTACGAGGCCAAGGCCCGCGCGCAGGGTCATGAGGTCTGGTACTTTAGGTATCGTCGAATTTGAGCGTAGCCTAGAGTAGGAAAAGCCTGTTTTTCCAGAAGCTTAGGTCATCTAAGGTTTTCGCTCGTTGGCGGTGATTTCCGCTTCGGTGATTGCTGGGTGATTGCTGAGCGAAAGCTAGGAGACCCCCAGATGGCGAGTGGAAAAATCACAAAGCGATCGGTCGACGCCGCGATCGCAGCGCGTTTTGAAGGCTTCGTTTGGGATGATGGGATCAAAGGATTTGGTGCCAAATTCTCCAAAAGCGGAGCCATCGTGTATGTTCTCCAGTTTAGGATGGGCGGTAGGGAGTCGAGCACGCGCCGATATACAATCGGCAATCACGGTTCACCGTGGACGCCGACGACTGCACGAGAAGAGGCCCAACGGCTTTTGATCCTGATTGCCCAGGGTACCGATCCAGCAGAAGCTGACCGACAACGGCGGCGCGAAGCGGTAGATCTCGCTTTTGCCAATTATGCTGCAAAATTCGAGCAATCGCTGGTGAAGCAAAAATGGCGAAGTCTCGTCAGCCGGTCGCTCAAGCTCCATGTTACGCCCGTACTCGGAAAAAAGCCTCTCCCGAAGATCAAGCGCCATGACATCGTTGCCGTCTTTGACCGCATGCCGTCAGCACAAGTCGCGAATCGACGCAATGTTTTCGCAGTTTTGCGCAGACTGTTCCGCTGGGCGGTGAGCAGGGGCGATCTTGATCGCAGCCCTATGGATGGCATGGAGACGCCGCCAGCTGTTAAGCCCAGGGACCGCTGGTTGTCCGACAGTGAGCTCGGTAGGATTTGGCGGCAATCCTATCGTGTCCACCGATGCTTTGGTCCCATAATCAGACTCCTCATCGCAACAGGACAGCGTCGCGAGGAAGTGGCCTCAATGTCATGGGACGAGCTCAATCAAGACGAGCAAGTCTGGACCATTCCAAGCAATCGGTCGAAGAATGGAGAGCCCAACATCGTACCACTGAACGCACTAGCGGCTCAGGTGCTCGATGATCTGGCAAACGGAGGAACATGGCCTCTGCATGGAAAAATCTTTGCGACATCATCAGGCAAGGGCTTTACTGGGTACCACAAGTGCAAATCCAAGCTCGATAGCCTTATTGCGTCAGACGGTGGGGAGCCTATGCCTGCTTGGCGTCTGCACGATTTGCGCCGTACGCTCGCTACAGGCTTCCAAAGACTGGGGGTTCGCTTCGAGGTGACCGAAGCAATTCTGAACCATGTGGGTGGCGCCCGAGCAGGAGTCGCAGGAATTTATCAGCGGCATGATTGGAAGCCAGAAAAGCGCGATGCGATGAGTATGTGGAACGAGCATGTCACTCGAGCGATAAGGCAAGGGGCGTAAATGTTCTAGCGACTTCGACAATTTTCTAAGTACAAGGTCTCAATTCAGTTTGCAGGGATTGCTTAGTCATAGTGATCCCCGTAGAATTGATTTTGACTATTACATGCAGCCGTATGCGAAATGAATTGCTTCCCTATATCCACTGCCGTGCCCAGATTTCGAGCGAGATCAACGCACCGATAGTGGGATGATCATCCTTCCAGAGCAGATGCTCGGTCGTTAGCCAGGTATCGAGCAACCCGGGCGCTATAACGCCCGCGCTCGCGAGGGCACCATCCAATAAAATCGGGCGAAGTTCAGGCAAATGCGCGTTGATAACCCGGTTGTAGAATCCGGATGCCTCACCTTTGCCTCTTCTGGCCCGGACCTTCTGCGGCAACAGTTTGCTGAACAGATCCCGAGTTAAGCCACGCTCGCGTTGATCGGGTACGAGCCGCCACGTCGGTATGCCCAAGCAAGCTTCGACAATGGGTTGGGAGAGCAGCGGATGAACAAGCCGACGATTGGCCGCAGTGCGGGTTGCCCTGTGAAACAGTTGGCTGTGAGTGAGCATCGCGATCTGCAATCTCTTGCCGGCTGGCAAATGCTGGCACTCAGCATTCCAAGGATGCAAAAGACGCTCGCCTTCCCAAACGTGTCTGCCGATAGGACCTGCAATGGCCGACGGTATCTCTCTCTGCTCGAATGATGCAGCCGAGCTTATAGCGCTCCGGAGGACAGACCATATTGAAATGTTGTTGGCGCGCGCGATGCTGGATGCGATCTTGAAGAGCCCTGCGGTTAGTCCTTGGGACCGGAAATAGTCAGCTGCGATGGCAGAAACATGCGGCTGGAAGAAGATAGCATCTCCGCCTTGTCCGCTCAAAATGCGCGTAGCCTCAAACGTTTCGGCTAACTCTGACGATAGGCGGTCTGCCAGGACGTCCAAGCCGTATACGGCAGGTTCAACGCTTGGCGCTGCACCTAGCAACTCGAGGTAATCGAGCTGCTCGGGGAGTACGCGGGCTTCCACAAGGCCAAAGTTCCACTTGCGAGCGACGCTGCGAGCATAGGCACGTTCGTCACCGCCTGGAGACTCGGGAATGATCGTGAGTCCCTGGATAAATGGCGACCTCGGATCGTTCGCCAAGAGGCCAGCGACGATCGAAGAGTCGAGGCCACCTGACAGTTCAATCGTCACCCGGGAGTGACCTTCCAGCCAATGCGAGACACATTCTGCGGCAAGTTTGGGAAGTTGTTCTGCCTCCTCTGCTCTGCAAGGGGCGCAGAAGCGTTCGGGTGACCAGATTGTCGTTGATGCAATCCGACTATTTGAGCACGCCAGCAACATGCCAGGCTGAACGATCTCAATCTCGTTCAGCGCGCAAAACGATGCTGACATTTCTGTTTGGCGTATCAACTGAGCCACCCGCTCCCAGTTTATGCTGGGGCGACGGCCGATCGCTGCGATGAGCTCGGGTGATATGGCATCGGTCACGATGCTGATGGTGTCACTACGCCAAGTATAAAGCCTCTGGCTGCCAGAGGGCTCGCGGTACCAGGCGCAGAGTCCAGATTGTCGGCCAATGCAGAAGAGGGTGTATCTGCCCCAAAGGCTTTCGTTGACCGCTTTTGCCGCAGCGTTGGGTCGGTCGCCCTCCAGCAACTTCACGGTCCCCTCCACCGTTTTGTGCTTCTTTGGAAACGCTTCCCCAAGCAGTGCAACGCTTTGATCTTGGGACATGAGGAGAGGTAACGTCTCTTTGGCAAGCAGGGTGGCGTGCGGGCTGTGCATCACGGGACGCAGGTCCGCACATTTGCTCTGCAAGCGATGGGTTGCAGCTCTTTTCTCCTCAAGCGCTTGAAGCCCTGCGTTCAGTGCGACGATCGCATAGAACGAGGCCCGATCAGAAGCGGGCGATAACTGTGTACCAGCGGACATGATCGACACTGTCGTTGAGCACGCGCGAGTTCCATTCCACCCAGCAATGCGCTTCGAAAGGATGCGTTCTAACACCGAATACCAGCTCAGAACGGATGCGCAGCAGGCGCAGGAAGTTAAGCAAGAGCAGGGATTGGACGAGGCACCTGCCGGTTCGGGGTATCACGATGCGCAAACTTCCGAACCATTGGACAATACCTGCAATGTGCTGGGGCGAACATTCGGATCGGTTGCCGCATGCGAAAGATTGACCGCTCAGGGCTTCTGTCGAACGGTAGTAGGACACGAGGGTCAAGAGCACCGCCAGCCCAAATATAGGCAGCATCCATGCCTTACAGAGGCCGTTGGAAGGTATGGGTTCGGGCAATGGCAGAGCATGAACTGAGCTGGCCTGTTCCCATGGTTTAGCCGACAACTGAACCAAACCGCCTTCCAATAATTCCAGCAAGACTGGATCTGTCGGGTCATGATCCTTGCCCTCCAACGCGGCAAAAACGGTCCCTGCATCGGGGCTGGATAGCGCCAGATAGTCATCCTGACGCAGGTCGAGCAGGACAAGGTCCCCCGCGACGTTGGCAATCCGGACATGGGCTGAAGGAACGATCGGCATGATCAAAAAACGGGGCAGCGAAGCCGCCACCCCGTTCCAAGGTCAATTGTAGGAAAGGATCGGCAGGAATTCTTCCTGCTGGCCAGCCGTGACGATGGCCTTGGTATCGCGCCGGATGCTTCCGAGACGGATCAGCTTTGTTCGAGTGACGTTCATCATTTCAGCCTCCTTTGGTGGAATGCCGCATTTGCGACAATGTCATTGAAAGCTGTGTGTGTGATCTACTCAAATCATATTCAGAATATATTCTCCCGCGCCGACATGGATGCGCCTGCCAAAGCTGCGATGTCCATCGTCGATCGCGTTCGGCGACGATAGAAGCGCGCAACGTTCGAGATGCACTTTCGCTGGTCACGGTTAGCCAGCCAATGCACAAACTCGCCCTGCTCGCGGTCGAGTTCGCCGAACAGGGCCCTCTCTACTGCTGCGAACGGCGCCAGGCGATCATCAACATTGGCTGCGACCAAGGATAGGGCAGAGTTTGCCGTCAACGCAGCGATTGTCACTAGAAGTTCGCCAGCGCAGCTGCACGGCAGCTTTGAAGGCTCACCGTAGCGTTGCATGTCGAGCGATGGCATATTGATCGACCGCATTGCCGACACTGCCAGCATGGAAGCCAGCGCATACAGATCGCGTAGATCGACCGGATCAACGGGCGGCACAAAATACCCGATCGCGCGGCGATCAATGAGCAGGCCCTGACCCGCCAGTCTCGAGAGCGCTTCGCGGACCGGTGTAGCGCTGATACCCAACAGCGATACGACATCTCCTGCCTGGACTCTGGACCCGGGCAAGTAATCCCCGTTTCGTAGGCGATTATGTAGAAATGCATAAGCTTGCTCAAACGCAGGTGGCTTGGACAGGGCCATTGTGATCTCCCTTGCTTGGACTGAGATGTCCATTGTGGCATGAGCGAATCACAAGTCTCTGTCTTGATCTACCAAACAGCGATATCAGCTGCCTGATTGGAAATAATGGATGAAAATACTCCTTATTGCACCGATGTTTACCCTCAAAGCTACGGCTTTTGGAGATAAGTTGCGAATTTCGAACCATATTCTGGCGGGATATTTGAAACTATGAAAACATAAAGCTTCAAGCTATAATCAACGCTTTACATCATGGTCCTGACAACCTTTGGGTCAGACAAGGCAGGTGGACAGATGGAAGAAAAATCGGAAGACAGCTTGTCCGAGCATGCTCTGGTAGCCGAAGCACTGCGCAAGATACGCAAGGCCCGGCGCCTGCGCACATCCGAAGTCGCTCGCGCGATGGGCATGCCATTGCGATCGTATGAGCATTTGGAGGCAGGCCAAGGGAGGGTCACATATGATCGCCTGAAGCGGTTTGCCGAAGTGACGAACTGCGACCCAGTCGCATTGCTAGCCGTCGTGCCAATGGGCTCTGTAGAATTTGCCGAACGCTGTGCGGACAACAAGCTGATGCATATCGTCCTGCTTGCTCTGCGCGATCTCAACGATGACCTGGGGCCGGATATCGTTTATCTGCAATCACGCACCATCATTGGCGGCATAACGCGGCTTTGCCGTGATCTAGCCGAGCACGTCCGAAAGCGAGATACATTCGCAGAAAACTGGCTGGAGGCGAAAGCTCCGAAGATGGTCCGGCAAGCCGCACAACCTGTGCGATCGGATCTCAAGCCCAAGGCTTCCTGACCGCGAACTTGCCGGACCGCACAGCGGGCGCCGCTCTTGCTATTGTGCCATCAGGCTTTCTTTCGGCCTCGCCCTGCATTTGGGCTGCGACCGAGACCAATCGTTTTGGCAAGTTCACGGCGTTTTTCCGCATAGGCTGGGGCAACCATGGGATAGTCTTTAGGCAGACCCCAACGTTCACGGTACTCGTCCGGCGTCATGTCGTATTGTACCGCGAGGTATCGCTTAAGCATCTTCATTTTTTTGCCGTCCTCAAGGCAGACCAGATAGTCGTTCTTGACAGATGAGCGGATCGACACCGCAGGCTGCGGTCGTTCCGCGAGGGGTGCCGGCGCCTCTGCCGTCGACAATCCTGCCAGCGCAGCATGGACGCTTCCGATAAGAGTAGGGATATCAGCCAGAGCGACGTTGTTATTTGAGACGTGTGCGGCAACGATATCGGCCGTAAGGGTGATCAAGTGCTCTTCAGGCTGCTCGTTCATGTGGATGCCTCTGGCTTTTGTTTCAGTTGAAGCCGGTCTAAGCTATCACAATGCGATAGACGACGCCTTTTTTCGATGTTGACCTGAAAACTGTGGATAGGTGCTCGTCTTTCCAGACTGTCTTCACGCGAAATGGCCAATGGGGAACGACCTGGATTGCTTCGACACCTCGAAACCGCGGCGACATCACCGACCTCGAACCAGAATCCTGTGCATTCACCCCCGTGTGACCGAAAGCCGGAGCTATAGCTCTTCAATCCACTGTTGATGATTTGCTCGCCAATGCCCCAGGCGCCATTTTGATTTTAAGTTTACCGCTGGAACAGTGACTGAATCCGCCGACGAGCCATTATACTTGCCAATGTCGTACATGTAATCAGAGATTGCCCGACGGCCCAGGCTCAATCTCCACGTGGCCTGCGTCCGTATCCAAGCTCAGCGGATTTACTTTCTGCCTTACCTTACTCTCAGGGGGGCTGTGCCTTTTGTTCATGAGCTTATCGGCCAGCCACAGGTCAATATGTTGCCACATCGCCCGAATGTTGGCGGGGCTGCGGATGACATGACCTTCGCCCCAGAAGCGAAGGAGCGAGACGTCCTTTCCTTCGCGATAAAGCCCTGAAAACATCCTTTCAGTACCTTGCAGCGAGACAGGGTCAAGATCGCCGTGGATCAGGAGGACTGGCGAGCCGATACGGTTCAGCGAAAAATAGGGGCTGTTGCGGATGTACCGGTCGGGCTCTTGCCACGGCGCTACCCGCAGACCCGCCTGACCAAGCTCCGCCCATCCATAGGCACTGCCCAGCGGATAGCCCTGTTCCAGCCCAACAGTGTCATAGGGCAGTAATGACCCATGCTGCAGGAAGAGATCAGGCACGGCAGCAACAGCAATATATCCCTGAAAGCGCTTGCTGCGGCCGGCGGTCAGCAACGCGGCATAGCCGCCGAAGCTGTGGCCAAAAATCGCAATTCTGTCGCTGTCGATGCGACCGGATGCTATTGCGCGATCGGTTGCGGCCTCGATCTGTTCAACCAATCCATCGGCTGGTTCGCCAGATGATCGATCCTGGCGCAGGCTGGGCACAAGGACAGCATAGCCCATGCGCAGCGCTAGCAGGGGATTTGTGGCGCTGACAATGGAATCAGGTGTGATCGGTGGCCCACTGACCCTCGAATATTGTGCACCCGGATAGGGCATGATCACCATCGGAACACGGTCGCCAGGCCGTGCCTGTACAGGTAGCAGCAGCCAGTCTACGAGATCCGGCGCTTGTGATGGCAGTGCGATGGCCTCTGGTGGCTCGACGTTTTCGAGATGACGGTTGATCGTGTCGATTAGCTCCGGTGACCTGTTTGCACCGATGCGCCACAATTGGCTGGAGCCGCTAACGGTTTTGGAAACAGCCAGCCCCCTGCCGCTTCTGGCAGAGAATAGGAGCAGGCGGCTTGTGCGCAATGGCAGCTTTGCCGTTAGCACCGTTTTGCCTTTGAGGGTGATGGCTGCAGCGCCTTGGCTCTGTTGCACCCAGAAGCTGCGTCCGCCGGCTGGTACAATGGCTCGGTAGCGCTCGGTTATGCCTATATCGAACGTCTCTTCGAAAGGTTGGTCGAAGCGCGCTGCACCGCCGATCAGTTTATCTGCCTTGCCGGCAGGGAATATTCGCCAAAGCCCAGAAGGACACGGCACCAGAAGCGAGCGTCCATCGCTCGCCATTTGCAGGCCGGGACATGGCAGCGTTTCCTTCTGTGCCGCGCCATCGCCTGGCTTTGACCAAATCGGTTGCCCGTCCTTTGCTCTCAGCAGCAATTGAGGCAATCCCTGGAACCAGCCGGCGCGAACGATCCTTGCCCCGCTGTCATTGTCCGGGATCCAGGGCTGAGTCTGCGCATCGGTCAGCGCAACGACCGAGCCTTTGGCCGCATCGATGCGAATGAACTGACCTTGGGCCGGCCCATCATCGTTGGAACGGACGAAGACGAGCAGCGAAGAACTCCGGTCCGACCATGCCAAAAGGCCGGGTTGAATATCGCATGCTGAACACGGTAGCGTCACCTGACCGTCATCAAGCGATATCAGCCGTACGCGGTGGTGCCTTGGTCGTGCATTCGGGGAAACCAGTCCTTCTGGGGCTGGTGCTGCATCTGTCGATTCCTCGATCAAGGCGAGCCATTTTCCGTCGGCTGAGGCCGCGAGGTCGACGATCTGGCCCTTGGCGATGAGGCGCTGGGTATGGTGCGCTAGGTCTATTTCCATAATCTGGTGATCAGGGCGCCTGCCTGACGGGCTTATAGCTTTGCTGGTAGTCAAAGTCATGCCCGGGCTATGGCCGGACGCAGTCCGCTGCCATTGGACGGGAAGCCTGCGCTGCAATCTGTTGCCGGAATCGAGGGGGTAGGCAATTTCACCTGCCTCGCTGGTCAGGACGATAAGGCGGTTGTTTCCGCGCCAGATGGGCACCGGATTGAGCAGGGCAGGGACTGGATTGATGTCCAGCCACCTGACCGATCGATCGGCAGTGCGTACGATGCCCAAAGACAATTTGGCCGTTTCCAGCCGGAAGACGGTCAGGTGCTGCCCGTCGGGAGACAGGCTTCCCGCCCAGTAGCCTGCATCAGGATTCTGCTCGAACAGAAGTTCTGGTGGACTCCCGTCTTTCAGACCCACTTTTAGAATCTGGCCCAGCATCCGCTTGTTGAAGACATCGAAATTGTAGGCGGCAGCGCTGTCGTAAGGCTTGAAGCGCTCGATTAGGGCCCACTGGCCGTCTGGCGAGACTTGGGCTTTGCCATAGCTTTGCAGCTTGAGCATATCTTCGATTTGATATGGCTCGGCGGCTGCCGGACCTACCGACAGCAGGCACAGTGCAGCAATCCATGAAACACGCATGGCTTGTCCTTCATCGAAATTGGAAGATGGCTAGGCTATGGGCGCGACTACCACTGCTTCTTGATCTGCAGGGCGATGAACCTGCCAAGCACATCGGCATTTGCTGGATCGTAGCCAAATCCCAGCGACCGATCGACAAAGGGTGGGTCTCGGTCAAAGAGGTTCTGTATTGTCATTGCGGCGCTGAGACCCTTAGCAAAGCCGGTTTTGTCTACCGAAGATAGTCGGACCTGGAGGTCGAGGCTGGTCCAGGCACCGATCGGACGCGAAGGAGCGCTGATATTGTCGGTATAAGGGCCGACATGGTTCAGGGCTAGGTTGACGCCAAGCTCGCGCCATGACCAGTCCGCTGTCGCTCGGAGCCGGAAATCAACCGGATTGCCGAGCGTACCAACCCTCTCGATCAGCGGCGAGACGGGCGTAATCTGGTCCTTGAAATCGATCAGAATTGATGCGCTGGCACTGAAAGCCAGTCGGTGTTCGCCAATACTGATCCGGTACCGGGCCGCGAGGTCGAACCCGCGGATGTCCACACGGGAAGAATTCACGAACCGCCCATCGACGATGGCGCTGAAGACCGTGGGATTGATCGTCGGCTGAATGGTCGAGTTCGGATTACCCATTAGGGCGATCACCCTTGCTCTGTCATCGGAATTGGCGACCGGATCGATAAAGGTCACAAATGGAGCAAAGATGGGATTAGTGAGCGCTTGAAGGATATTTTCGTTTGCGGGCTGACCGATGCGGTCTCGAAACCGCGTTTGAAAGTAGCTCGCCTCGAGCGACAGTCCGGGCACGCGGGCTGGCGCCACAGTGGCGCTGATGGTCAGCGAGCGTGCAGATTCAGGCTCGAGATCGGTATTGCCTCCCCCAAGCGAAATGACCTGGCGATTCCCGCCACCTATGGCTGGCAGCTGGGTATTGGATATGCGGAAGGCATCGCGCACCTCCAGCAGAGCGGGGGCACGGAATGAGGTGCCAGCGCTAGCGCGAAGGAGAAGGCCTGCGACAGGCTGCCAAGATAGGCCGAGCTTCGGATTGATCGTTGTCCCGAAATCCGAATAGTGCTCTGCCCGGACTGCTGCAGACAGATTGAGCCGCTCGATGCCTGGCGCGGCATTGTCGGGCCCAACAATGGGCGCGGCAATCTCGGCAAATGCTGATGCAACCCAGCGATCCGCATCGACGGGTGTTCCCGGAGCGGGCAATCTCCCGGAGAGAAAGCTAAGCGTGTCGCGGGAAAAGTCTTCGCGGCGCGCCTGGACGCCCAACGCAATCTTGATGGCGCCGCCCGGGCCATCGAACACCGTCCCGTCAGCTGTAATGCTGCCATTCAGCAGACCGTTTCCAAAGCGCTCCTCGATAAAGCCGCTGCCAATGAAGTCGAGTACAGCAGCATTGTTGCTGCGTCCTTGTCCAAAAGGATTAAAAAAACCATCGCGGGCGGTGCTGAATGATGTCAGCGGATCGTCGGGAGTGGTGCCAAGCGCCTCGTTCAATGCGGTGGCGTTGAGTATATTGTCATTGCGGCGATAGTCGCTTTGGCGAGCCAGTGACACAAACCCGTCAATCTGCCAGTCCCCGCCAAGTTCGGCACGGATACCGCCGGTCATCGACCAGGCTTCGACTCTGCCGCGCGTCTCAAGGGGGCCAAGATCCTGATCGAAGATATAGGCGATATTCGTAACCGACGTTCCGTTGGGCGAGACAAAGAACGGGTTTGCCCGTGTGACGGACATGACTGTCAGCGATGGCTGGGCAAGGTGACGAAACGCGCGGTGGGTGTATCGACCTTCGGCATAGGCCGTCACCCCGCTAGCCAGCTTCTGCTCGCCTGTAATGTAGACGCTGTGACGGGTTTGCTGAGGAAGGAGGTCGACCTGTTCGCGGGGACTCGAAAGGTTCTGGCCGGGGGTCAGGCTTGCTGGCGTCAGCCCGATGCCATTCTGGCCAGCTGGAATGGCAAAGGCCGGAACAAATGTCCGCCGGACGGGGTCAAGCACCACAATGGTGCCAGGTGAGGCGAAGAAGAGCCGATAGTCATTGCCGCCTAGAGGCCGCAGGTCAGCCGACCGTGTATAGGCGCGCGATGCTGCGTTCAGGGCCTCGCGACGCTGGAATTCATAGGCTGCAAGCACATGGCCCGTGTCCCAGCGTTTGCCGATGAGCTGACCGAACTGGACATCCTGGCTGGTCCCGCGGGTCACGCTTCCGATCCGGTACCGAGTTTCCGCCCCTTCATAGTCTCGCCGGAGCAGCAGATTGACCACCCCACCCACAGCGTCCGAGCCGTATAGGGCTGACGCGCCATCGGGGAGGACCTCTATCTTTTCCACCGCACCAAGAGGGATGGTCGAAAGATCCGTGAAGTCGCCGCGGCCGCCAGAGCCGGCCACCCTGCGGCCGTTTACCAGGGTCAAAGTCGCGTCGGAACCGAGGCCGCGCAGGTTGACGCTTGCACCCAATCCCAGATTGTTGATGGTCCGATCACTGCCGGTCAGGCTGGTATCCTCGTTGCCAGTCCCACCAAAATTCTGCGGTAGCAGAGCCAGCGCTTCTGCAATCGTGCCACTGCCTGTCCTTTCAATATCCTCGGCTGACAGTTCGATCAGCGGTGAAACACCCGCCCCGGATGACCGGATGTTGCTTCCCGTGACGACGATAGGCAGCTCTTGCCCACCATCTGCCTGTGCAGGTGCTGCAGGCCTGGACGGACCCGGTTGTGCCTGTGTCGTTTCCCGCGGCCTGCGGACCGAAGGGGTGCTGGGCGCGGGCGGCTTGGCGGCCAAGAGGACGATGACGTTGCGACCGCGCTTGCGGTATGAGATGGGTTGACCCGCCAGCAGCAGCTGCAACGCCCGATCTGCATCCATTTCGCCTTTGACGGCGCGCGCCTGGCGAGCCGAGACAAGTGCCGAGGGATACAGTAACTGCCGGCCCGTCTGCGCGATATAGCGGCGGAGGCACTGATCCAGTGTGCCGGCAGGAATGTCAAACTGGAAGACTTCGGCTTGAGTTTTCGCGTGCAGCGGCGCGGCTGCAAGAACTGCCATGGCACTGCTCGCCAATAAAGCTGGCGCCAGCATCCGCCATGGTGCTGTTCTCGATTCTCGGTGGCATACCATGTGCAAGACCTCCCATATCGTTGCTAAAGGGAGTTCGCGGTTTTGCTGATGCCCCCCTCTCATTATTCAACGATCTGGGCGGGGGGGCACCCTAAAGCCTCTTCATTATTTTTTCTGGATGGCAAACTAGCGCTCCCGCAGTTCCAGCGTGCCATCGGGACGCCTGAGCGCCACAAGCGGATAAATTGCGGTGACGGCATCCACAAAGGCTGCTGTGTCGCCCACGGCAAAGCTGCCTGTTACCCGTTCGTTTGCCCAGCGGCCGGTGCTCATCCGAAGTTTCGCGCGGCTGTAGCGATTGACTTGGCCAATTGCTTCGTGAAGGAGGGTCTCATTGAACTCGAGGCGCCCCTCGGTCCAGGCGGTTACAACGGCGGGGTTGGCAGGACGCACCTCGCCTGGACCTGCAGGACCTATTGTCACCGACTGCCCGGGATAGAGGTCCAGAGCTGCACTCGCAGCTCCGGCGATTGCTTTCTGCACCCGGACATGTCCCTCCAACAAGGCAACAGACACGCCGGAGGCAGTTTGTTCGACCTCGAAACGGGTGCCCAACGCCAAGATTTCCGTGCCATCGGCGGTCACGGTGAACGGGTGCGACGGATCTTGCGCAACATCAAAGAACGCTCTGCCGCGATCAAGAATGAGAGCACGCCTATTCGCGTTCTTCATGCGGATCGTGGTGGCAGTATCCAGATGGATCCTGCTGCCATCGTCGAGTTGGACGAGCCTCTGCTCGCCAATGTCGGTTTCGAAAACCGTGTCGCGTGAGAGGTAGAAGAAGGCCATGGTGGCGAGCAGCGACACAACGCCTGCAGCGAGCGCCATGTGGATCAGCAGCCTCGATCTCGCTGGGCTAGGTTCCAAAGCGCCGCGAATGGCAGACTGAATGTCCGGATCGTCCGCCAGTCGCCGACTTTCCCGCCATTGTGCCTCCAGTCGGTCATAAGCCTCTGCATTGGCGGGGCTGCGCCTCCAGGCAAAAAACGCCTCGAGCTCGGTGCTATCTACAGTCCGCGAATTCAGGCGCATGAGCCACGTGGCTGCCTCGCATTCGCACCGATCCGATTGAAACCCCGGTTCTTCAGAAAACGGGGTGCTCATCGTTCAACCCTTTGCGAGCAGAGCAACATGGCCTGATGCATCCGATACTCCACCGTCTTTACAGACACACCCAATTGTTCGGCAATCTGCGCGTTGGACAATGGTGTAAACCTTGCCAATAGGAACACCTTACGCAGATCAGGCGGCAATCCCAGAATCGCTTCCTTGAGTGCGAGGAGATATTCCTGATCACCCTCCTCACCCACATTATCCAGAGCGCCTACGTCGTTGGCCGCCTGTCGTGCCTGCCGGCGAAATTGGTCTCGAGCGAGATTGAGCGCAATGCGTAAGAGCAGCGCCTTCGGCTTATGCTCAGTTTTGCTGTTGTCATAGCGGGTGACGCGCAGATAGGTGTCTTGCACAACATCCTCGATCTCGATGCTCGCTCCGCGCAGCCGGTAGCGCAAAGTGCGTCGCAGCCATTCGCAATGATTTCGATAGAGCATTTCCAGGCCGGATTGCGCCGCCGAGGCTTGCTGAGCTTCGGGCGGCATCGAGCATGAAGGGCGATCAGGCATGGCAGCAGCAATCCCTCTAGATGAGGGGCGCGTTCACGCCTGCCGATCGGGCAGGCTGGAAGCCTGTGGGGAAGACAGGCGTGGCAAATGCCTCGCCGAGCATCCATGCCGCCTGAGATCAAGGCTGCCAGCTTGGCGCCAGCAATCTGCTTCTACCCGGCGAGTGTACAGGGGTTTCCACGCCCCGCTGCCGGAACGACCGGCAACATATCGACGCTCGCGCGAATTACGGGCTGAAACAATCCCCGCCGAGATGCCAAAACAGGGGCCGGGTGTTGGAACCTCCTGCACATGAAGGCCCGCTATTTGCCCCAGTTGCGCTGCCGGCCAACAGGCTCAAAGCCCCAAGGCCCCCCGGCTCTCAGCATCTGGCGCTATTTCACGGCACCCGGCGACACGGACTTAGCAGCAGTCCGCGACCAAGCGAGTCACCAAAGCGGCCAGTCTGAAAAAAGGCAGTTCGCATAGCGATGCGGCAGAGAACATGAACCAGTTCCGCCAGAGTTTGTCGGGCATACTGCCTGAAACTGACGGCTCCGCCGCCAAACAAACTGTAAATGGCCAGCGTCATTGATCGCGCAGACCGGGAAAAATGTCAGAGGTATGCGATTCGCCAGATTCAAGTGCGAACACGGCAGTTCTTGCGGGTCAAAGCAGCGCCATCGGCGGATTTTCGGCGAGATGAGGTGGGATGCCAAAGGCAGGCGCGCCCGATGGCGGAAAGGCATGAGTTTTTCAGGTCAGCGGCTTGGCAAGGGCTGCAAGTCGATGAAATTGTGGTGAACCATGAACGCCAGCCTTTCACCTGACCTTCTGCGGCGTGGCCGCATGCGCGCATGATTGACCTCAGTCATCTGGCCTATGTTCTGGCAGCAGCCGAACAGTGCAGTTTTTCGCGGGCCGCAGGGGGGTTCCAGGTCAAACAGTCGACGCTGAGCCGCAAGGTGGCAAGGCTCGAAGATCAGCTGGGATTCCGACTTTTCGAACGGACAACGCGCGGTGCCAAGCCGACCCCGCATGCTCGATTGTTTCTGGCGGAGGCCAGGGACTTGCTGGATCGCGCGGGACGACTGGAGCAGAAGGCTTTGGCTCTCCGGCGCTCTGCCATGCCCAGGCTTTCGCTCGGCTATGTCGGTGATCTGTTTTCGGGCGCAGGCCGCCAGGCCATTTGTGACTTTCTCACTCGCCATCCGGATGTACGCCTGGAAGGACACGAGCGCACGCCGGAGACCCTGTTCGCTGTACTTGAAGCAAAACATGTAGATGCAGTGATTGCGCTCGCAGGTCACCAGGACGCGCGTTGGTTGAACCACATTTTCGCTCAGCCGCCGCTCCAGGCGGGCCGCAACAGGCCCGTCGGCACAGTGCATGCGCTATACTGGAGCCCTGGCAACACCAACCCCTTGCTGCACAGTCTGCGGAGCATTGTTGCTGGTGGTCCGGCTGGCGGTGATCGGGCCGTCAAACCGCAGCCCCTGTTCTAGAACAGCAGCGGATTCAACATCGAGAGTGCAGATCATCGCTGACATCCATCCGGCGTTGGTTCCGCGTAGTTCTGGTGCCCAAAGCTCGGCAATCGTGTATAGGCCGCACCCGTTATAGATCTTGGCCCTGTTCGCTCTTATGTGAGCGCCAAGGCGACGAATTCCCTTTGTACGCATGAAATCAAGAGGATGGCTGTCCGTGACTCGCCAAAGTTCAGATCTGTTGTCCCTTTACGTGGAATTTATCCAATGGATTGGGGACGGAACCGGCCTGCCGGACACCATCCTGCATATTCATGCCGGCATGGCGGTACTGCTGCTCGCCCGGCTCCTGACCAGAAAGTCGCTGGGCACGCTCGTTCCGTTGGCCTTTGTCGTTGTTGCCGAACTTGGCAATGAGGTCATGGACCGGCTTTATTACGGATCGTGGCGGTGGCCGGACACGTTGATGGACGTCCTCAACACGTTACTGTGGCCGGTGGTCCTGTCGCTTGCCATCCGCATGCGTCCACCGATAGCACGCCGCCGATAGGGCTCGGGCTCACTGGAACACGAGGCGAGCGCTGTTGTATGGCTTGGCCTGAGATCTGATTACGCGACTATCAGCGGCGGAGCTGCCTTCTTTCCCGGGCATAGGAGCGATCAGAGGCAATGAACCTCTCGATCATGGCCGGAATGACCCGCTCTGGTGAGGGGACGGCAGCATCCGCTCCTTGGCTGAGCGCGATGCAGTAATCCTGTAGGTCCCGGTGCAGTTTCGCGGGCATTTCCACTGTCAGTTTCACGGGCTTTTCGTCGGTGATATCGGCAAGCGAAATTCTGGTCATCGTGCGTCGTCCATTATGAGATCTCGGGTCACCATGACCCGGACTGGAAAGCCAGGCCGGATGGTAAGGCTCGGACGAATGTTTAATTCGCGCGAAACTATCTGCTCGCCGGCCCGGTTGATGCTGTCTTGTGAACCCCGGCGCAAGGCACGCACCAGATTCCTGTCGTCGCCTGCCCCAAATTCTGCTCCCGCGCCCAACAGGGTTGAGATCATTGCTGCCTTGAGCACGCCTGCCCAATGGTACTTGGTCTTGTCCTTGAGGCCGGAGTATCCCTCAGTATCCGTCGCGGGGAAGCTTGCCAGCTGCTGCGATCGACCGTCAGGCATGATAAGGCGCGTCCATTGAAGCTGGACACGGTTCTGCCCAAAACCGACATCTGCCGAGTAATCGCCAATCAGGCGCGCCCCTTGAGGAATAAGCAGCATGGTGCCGCTAGGGCTGTCATAGACATTTTCTGTTACCTGCGCGATGACAATGCCCGGCAGATCGGACTGGATTCCGGTGATCAGCGCAGCAGCAATCACCGTACCTGCCTGAATGACCCTCGGGTTGGCTGGTGCATCGAGCCGGCCATCTGTGTCCTCTTCGCTGGTCGCAGCCAGGCGCCTTCGGCCTGTGATGACGTCCGAAGGAGGTGCGTAAGAGCCGACCGCTTGCGTTTCTGGTTGTGCCCGGCTGGGAAAGAACAACTGACTGGCACGGGCAGCGTCACGTTGCTGCTGCAATGCGTCAGCTGGTCCGGTAGACGCTCGCATTTCTGGCACGACAGATGTTTGAAACGAGGGCATGGCTGTTGGCGGTGGATTAGCCTCGGGCAGCGGATTGCCTGCATCGAGAATGGGTTTGCCGAGATCGCCGGGCAGGGGGGGCCCCAGTTTGGGCACCCGGTCATAGTCGCGAGGGCTGTTGGTCAGTTGTTCGGGCAGGGCAACAGCGCCGGTCTTGAACAATTCCCTGGGTGGCGCATCCTTCTCCGGCAGCAAGGCATAGCCCACCGTTGCGATCACGACAGCGATGGCGATCCCGGCTGCTGACACAATGACCTTTCTAGACAGGCGCATGACGCGCGGCGCATCTTCACGCAGCCTGACAATGGTTTCCGGCGCGAGCTCGGCGGGCTGCATCGGTTTTTGTGATTCTCCCGACGTCATGATGTCTTCCTGCGAGGGGATGTTATGCGCACCTTGATCTGCCGCTTGCCATCTCCAAGCCGCAGCTCGGCTGATGGGAAAAGTCTGTCGACAATCATGTACCGCCCGCGCACACGATAGTTGACGATTTCCGCACGGCCGCCTGCTCCTATGGCAAACAGCGGTGGGAGTTCGCTCTGGGCTGCAGCCTGGGGAAATTCGACATAAACCCGGACACCGTCGTCAAAGGCGCGGACGGGCCGCCACTCGGGCTTATCACCCGAAATGACATAGCCAAAGTCCAGTCGGGCGATGTCGAGGCCAGAGGCAATGGGCGCTGCGCGCTCTTCCGCGACAGCGGCCTCGCGCAGCGCTATCAGATCGTCTTGCGGATAAGTCCATGACACGGATGCCATATAGGTCTGCGCATTGGATCTCAGCTCGATATGGTAAGTTCTGCGGTCGGTGTTGATCACCAGGTTGGTCGCGATATCGCTGCGCGTCGGCTTGACCAGAATATGCACCTGCTGGGCAGCTCCCGTCCCGCTGATCGTGTTTCCAATCATCCATCGGGCCGTATCGCCTGCTGCCACCGGGCCGGGACCAACCAGCTTTTCGCCGGTCTGGAGCGCAATATCGGTGACTTGGCCAGGCTTTGTGTACACCTGGTACAATGAGCCTTCGACAAATGGGTACCGCTGGATGGCATTGGCGAAGCTGCCCTGGTCGGGTTCGACTCGTGCGGCAAGGTTCGCAGCCCCCACCCTCTCGACAGGAGCCAGAGCGCCTGGCGCCCGCCGGGCACCGGTGCTCGCTGCGGGCAGCACGCGCCACGGATCAGAGGCGTCTTGTAAATGATGGCGTTCAGAAAGGGCCTGATATGTGGCCGGCGCCGACAGGACGGGCTGAGCCTGTGAGAAGCCGGATGCCGGAAGCAGCCAAGCGAGCGCAGTGGCTGCGCTCAGCGAACAGGTGAGGAATGTCATGAACCGAGCTCCTTCGACCAGTTGATCGCATTGACCAGGATACCGAGAGGATTTTTGCGTAACTCTTCAGGCTGCGTAGGCGGCTGAATGACGACCGTGATGATCGCGCTCCACCGGCTGGTGTCGGAGAGGCTCCCGGCGCGGTAGGTGCGTTCTATCCATGCAACGCGGAAGCTGGAGGGCGAGGCGCGGATAACGCTGGTGATCTCGACGGCAGTTTGCTCCTTGCCGACCCGCTGGAACGGGTCGTCAGTTCGCGCATGTTCGTTCAGCGCAAGGGCACCTTGATCGGTGACGAAATCATAGGCATGCAGCCAATTCTGGCGAACGACGACGGCATCTGCTGGCAGGCTTCGAACTTGTTCTATGAACCGGGCCAAATGGAACGCGATCTGAGGATCCGATGGAGTGTAGTCACGGTCGGCCTTTGCCACCGCCTGGACATCGCCCAGCTTGTCGATCTGGACGACCCAGGGAACTATCGTTCCTTGTGATGACTGCCAGACCAAGCCTCCGGCAAGTAGGGCCGACAGACCCATCGCACCGAAACAGGCATAGCGCCAGTTGCGGGCTTGAACCCGTGAAGTCCCTATGCGCTCATCCCAGAGCTGGAAGGCGCGCTGATAGGGCGTTTGCGGTTCCGGCGTCCTGCCGTAGCGGATCGATGATCGTTTGAACATGGTCAGTCCCTTTGCGTGAGATCGATCGAGGCCCCCAGCCCGCCGCTATCTCCCGAGCGCAGCGCATGTGCAGCCACGCTGGCACCATGCGCCATGCTTTGGCGCTGGCGCATCGACTTTGCCCATGCAGGCATGTTGGAGGATGATGGGGAGGAGGTTTGGGCAACGGAGCTCGGCGGAGACTTGATGCTGCCACCTGCGTTGATGATAGCAGCACGCCCTCCTTCGCGAAAAGACGAGCGCAAGGACCCTCCCAACTTGCGCAAGGGGGACACCGCAGTCCCGAGGGCAGCTTCACCAACGGCGGTCAGTCCGGCGTGAACTGCTTGGCTACCTTCCCGGCCTGCCGAGCCCATGGCATAGGCTGTCAGCGTCCCTCCAGACGCCTTGGAGGCGGTTTGCGCAGTCGCTGTCGCCAGCGATGCAGTTGTCCCAGCAGCCAGTCGAGCCGCGCCCAATCCGAGGGATGCACCTCCCGTCGCGAGCAGTGCCGTTCCTGCTGCTGCACCTGCCCCAAGCTGCGGTCCGCCAGCCACGATGCCGTTGGCGATGCCCGGGCCAAAAATGCCAAGCGCCATCAGGGTCAGGCTGGCAAGCACAATTGCCAGCGCATCATCGATCGTCGGCTCATCGGGGATGGCATCTGCAAACTGTGTGAAAAGTGTCGATCCAATCCCCACAATGACCGCCAGCACGAGAACCTTGATACCGCTGGATACGACATTGCCGAGAACGCGCTCGGCCATGAAGGCCGTTTTTCCGAACAGTCCGAACGGGATCAGCACGAAGCCTGCAAGCGTTGTCAGCTTGAACTCTATGAGGGTTACGAAGAGCTGAATGGACAGAATGAAGAAGGCAGCGACGACCAGTGCCCAGGCAGCGAGCAGAATGATGATCTGAAGGAAGTTCTCGAAGAAGCTGACAAAGCCGAGTAGATCGGCAATGGCATCCAGCATGGGCCGCGCTGCATCAAGCCCGACCTGAGCGACCCGGCCCGGCGCGAGCAGTTCGCTTGCACCCATGCCAGTTCCGCTTGCCTTCAGGCCCAGGCCCGCGAAGCTCTGCAACACGATTTGCGCCAGCGTACCCCAATTGCCAATGACATAGGCAAATGTCCCTATGAACAATGTCTTCTTGATTAAGCGGGCAAGTACGTCATCAGCTTCGCCCCAGGCCCAGAACAGTGCGGCAAGCGTTACATCGATAGCGATCAGGGTCGTCGCGATGAACGACACTTCTCCTGCCACGAGGCCGAAGCCCGAATCGATGTACCGGGTAAAAACCTCGAGAAATCTATCTACAACCCCGGTCCCGCCCATCGTCACTGCTCCCCCCGCTGCACTGGGGGGGCTGGCCGATTTGACCTTGCCGGGTTGAGGAAGCGACGCAATTGCTCGCGCGCCTGGGTCTTGGCTGCGGCCGCATTGGCAGCATCGAGGCTCTGGGCGCGCGCCATGGCTGCAAAGGAAGCGATCAGGTCCGACAGCTGCTGTGCCTGCAGCGCCAGCAACTGATTTCCGGCCTGCGCCGCCTGCAGCGCCCCGGTGGAGGATTGGCTTGCCGAGACCAGCACATCGATAGCCTGTCTTGATCCCTCGATATTGGCAGTGGCACCGGCCTGAACCTTCAGCGCGTCTTCAAAGGCGGCAACGGATGCTTGCCAGCGCTGGTGTGCGCCCGAAACCATCTGGCGTTGGTTGGCGTTCAGGTCGATGTCGCGATAGGTCCGCCCGAAGTCTCGCTCAATGGTTTGCACGTCGAGTGCGATGCCTTTGGCCTTCGCTAGCAATTGCTGTGTTTGGCGCATCTGCTGTTGCAACGGCTCAAGCACGCTCAAGGGAAGCGATTCCAGATTGCGTGCTTCATTGAGGAGTTGCGCTGCCTGATTCTGCAACATGCGGATCTGGTTGTTGATCTGTTCAAGGGTACGCGCCGCTGTCAGCACGTTCTGAGCATAGTTGGTGGGATCATAGACAATGCCGCCCAGACCGAACTGGGCCTTGGTAGGCACAGCCCAGCTGAGGCTCGCTGCAGCAACCATGAGCAAGAGGCTGCAGCCCATGCGCTGACGACAGGCGGATCGGTCATGAGCAACAGGCATCTTCATGTCTCCAGAAGCAAGGCGGCCGCGACATCGGTCATAGATCGGGCGTCATTTTTCGGGTGAGGAGCTCGGCAGCCCAGCCAAGCCCGAGGTGAAGCAGCCAGTTCTGGCCGAAATTGTGCGCGCCATTTTCGTTGATGATCTGGGTTATCGCGCGCTGATCCGCCTTGGATGAGGCGGCACAAAAGGCCAGGGCGACTTCGTTCAGTCCAAGATCGAACAAGCGATTGCCTTGCGCAGACTGACAATAATAGTCCCTTTTGGGTATGGCTTGAGAAATGATCTCGATCTGCCGGTCGTTGAGGCCAAAGCGGCGATAGATGTTCATAATCTGCGGCTCTGCAGCCCGTTCGTTAGGCAAGAAGATACGGGTGGGGCAGCTTTCGACGATGGCCGGGGCGATGCTGGATGTCTCGATATCGGCAAGGCTTTGGGTCGCGAAGAGAACGCTCGCATTCTTCTTGCGGAGCGTTTTCAACCACTCGCGCAGTCGCGCCGTGAATTCGGGGGTATCGAGAACGAGCCAGCCCTCGTCGATGAGGATGAGGGTGGGCGAGCCATCGAGACGGGCCTCAATCCGGTGGAAGAGATACAAAAGTACGGCAGCAGCTGCAGCCGAGTTGATCAGGCCCTCGGTTTCGAATGTGCGGAAACGACTTTCGCCTAGATGTTCGCACTCGCCGTCAAGCAAATGGCCATAGGCGCCGCCAATACAGAAGGGCAGGAGCGCCTGCTTGAGTTTCGTCGACTGGAGGAGAACGGTGAGTCCCGTCAGGGTTCGCTCTTGAGGGGGAGCGGAACTCAGCGATGTGAGGGCAGACCAGAGCTGCTCTTTGTCCGAGGCGTCAACTGCGACGCCCTGGCCGGCGAGGACCGTTGTCAACCATTCGCTGGCCCAGATACGTTCACCTTGCTCGTTGACATGCGCCAAAGGGTGCAATTGGACGTCCGAGCGCGCCGATACGTCACCGGAGTCGAGGATCTGCCAGTCACCGCCGCATCCCAGAGTGGCAGCCCGCATCGAACCGCCAAAATCAAAGGCGAACACCTGCGCATCGGCATAGCGGCGAAACTGGAGAGCCATCAGGGCCAGGAGCACTGACTTGCCCGCGCCGGTCGGCCCCACAACAAGACAATGTCCGACATCCCCGACATGCAGCGATAGCCGAAAGGGCGTCGATCCTTGCGTTCGCGCATACAGCAGTGCTGGCGCCCCGAGATGCTGGTCGAATGCCGGACCAGCCCAGATGGCGGCGGCCGGGACGATATGCGCCAAGTTCATTGTCGTAAGCGGCGATTGGCGCACGTTTGCGTAAAGATGTCCAGGAAGCGAACCAAGCCACGCCTCCACCGCATTGGCGCCTTCGGTTACCATGGTAAAGTCGCGACCCTGGACGATCTTCTCAACCTGGCGCAGTTTTTCGGCTGCCAGGACGGGGTCGTCGTCCCAGACCGTCAGGGTGGCCGTCACATAGGCCATGCCGTGGAGATCTGCCCCGAGCTCCTGAAGGGCAAGATCTGCATCATCAGCCTTGTTGGCAGCATCGCTGTCGAGCAAGACCGAAGCCTCGTTGGTCATGACCTCTTTGATCATCGCGGCGAGAGATTTTCGCTTGGCGAACCATTGGCGCCGTATCTTGCCGAGGATCCGGGTCGCGTCGGTCTTGTCGAGCATGATGGCGCGAGTCACCCAGCGATACTCGAATGCCAGCGCGTTAAGCTCTTCGAGTATTCCGGGTAGTGTCGCGCTTGGAAACCCGTTGATGGTGGCAGTGCGCAGGTACGCCTTGCCCAGCCTTGGCTCGAGTCCTCCTGAAAGAGGCATGTCTGCAAGAAGCCCATCAAGATGCATGGGTATCTCAGGGACAGCGACATTTTGCGGCCGGGTCGAGATGCAGCTATGAAGATAGCTCAGAGTCTCTTTGTCATCCAACCAGACCGCCTCAGGGAAGATGGCTTCCAGCAGGTTGAGCAATCGGCTGGTGCGGTCGGTGAACAAAGCCAACATCTGCCAAGGATCGACGCCAGCGGTGTTTCCGCCCTCATAGAGCCATCCTTCGAACCGCGCAGCTTCCTCAGCGGGGGGCATCCAAACGAAGGTCAGAAAATAACGACTCTCGAAGTGCGCGCCATGTTCGGCAAACTGGGCCGCGCGCTCATCATCCACCAAAGCTGATACCGGATCGGGGAAGGTTCCCAGGGGATATTCCTGAGCCGGGCTCCGAGCAGCTTCCATGAAGACGGCCCAGGATGACCCCAGGCGGCGAAGGGCATTGTTGATCCTTGCTGCCGCCACACCAAGTTCTGAAGATGTTGCGCTATCGAGATCTGGCCCCCTGAACCGTGCCGATCGCTGGAAACTGCCATCCTTATTGAGCACCACCCCCGGTGCAATCAGAGCTGCCCAAGGCAAGAAGTCGGCGAGTCTATCCGCCTTGTTGCGATATTCGCGCAGAGACATCATGACCATCACACCCTTAGATATCCAGGCAGCCGCAGATGCCGCCGTGTGACTTCGACAAACTGGGGATCGTGCCGTGCTGCCCAGACTGATGCTGAATGGCCCAGGATGAGGAGCAACACCCCTGCAATCCAAAGGCGCAGGCCCAGCCCGATTGCACTGGCCAAGGTCGCATTGGCGATGGCCAGGCTGCGCGGCGCTCCTCCCAGCAGGATGGGTTCGCTGAGCGCTCGGTGGACAACTGCTGCAAACGGAGCGGGCAGCACAGGCTGGCGATCAGACATCAGATCAGCGCCCCGCCGCCAAAGGAGAAAAAGGACAGGAAGAAAGAGGAGGCGGCAAAGGCGATCGACAGACCAAAGACGATCTGGATCATGCGCCGCGCTCCGCCCGAAGTGTCTCCAAATGCGAGCGCCAGCCCTGTTGCAATGATGATCATAACAGCGATGATCTTGGCGACTGGTCCCTGAATCGACTCCAGAATGGCCTGGAGCGGGGCTTCCCAGGGCATGGACGAGCCAGCGGCCTGAACCGGGAGAATTATCAGCGCGGCACTCGCTGCTATCGCCAGGACGGCATGGATCTGGCGCCTTTTCATAACCGTCATCGGGCTTCTCCTTGAGGTGTGTTAATCAGCGAGCAGAGCTGGTATTGGCCGGAGGCATCGAGCCCTTGGACCTGCACAAGCTCGGTCAGCCTGCGGCCTTCATGGTCACGCGTCAGCACTGCGATGATGTCGATGGTTTCTGCGATCAGCGCCCTGGGCACCGCGACGACGGCTTCCTGGATCAGCTGCTCAAGCCGGTGCAAGGTACCAAATGCGGATCCTGCGTGGATGGTACCTACGCCGCCTGGATGGCCTGTTCCCCAAGCCTTGATGAGGTCGAGGGCTTCAGCACCGCGAACTTCTCCGATCGGTATGCGGTCCGGCCTCAGTCGCAGGGCCGAACGCACAAGATCAGCCAGTGAGGCGATGCGCGCGCGGGTGCGCAGCGCAACGAGATTGGGTGCATCGCACTGAAGCTCGCGCGTGTCTTCGATGAGCACCACCCGGTGCTGTGTCTTTGCGATCTCGGCAAGCAGCGCATTAACGAGCGTAGTCTTGCCGGATGACGTGCCGCCCGCCACAAGGATATTGGCGCGCTGCTCGACGCCGGTGGCAAGGACGGTGGCCGCCCTGGCACACATGATTCCGGCGCGAACATAGTCCTCCAGGCTGAAGATCTGCGAGGCAGGTTTGCGGATTGCGAAGCTCGGCGCTGCTACGAGCGGGGGCAGCAGTCCCTCGAACCGCTCGCCGGTGACAGGCAGTTCGGTCGACAGGCGAGGCGCATCGAAGTGGATTTGCTCGCTGGCATGATGGGCAAGCAGGCGAATGATGCGTTCGCCGGTCTGTGCGCTCATCGTGACGCCCGAGTCCTGCAATCCGCCTGCATAACTGTCGGTCCACAGACGGCCATCGGGATTGAGCATGATTTCCACGATCCGAGGGTCATCGAGCCAGGCGGCGATGTGCGGACCAAGCGCGGTGCGGAGCATGCGCGCGCCGCGCTCGTCGCTTGCCGACAGGAGAGGAATGACGTTCATCTGCGCCTCTAAAGTGTGCGGGCGGGTTCCGCATGGGTGTCCGAGGCAAACTAAGAAGACATGCTGGTGATGTTCGGCAACAGCATTTTCATCGCAGCGTAGCGCGGCGAGAACTCGGAAAGAAACGGCTGAGGCTGTGATGAAGCATCCCGCTGGATCGAGCGAAAGACGCCGCAATGTATCGATAGACGGCGCCGCGAGTCGCCCCTGGCGCTGCGGTCGGCTCCCAGAGCCGCGACCATGCGTCAGGGCGTTTGCCGATCAGGATCCGGGCGAAAGCCGCTGGTCGGTCTCCATCCGCCGAGCCAGGGCAGCGACAAAGGCCGAGAACCTCTTCTTTGCCTGCGCCTGTGCTGCCGGCAGTTCATCAGGTGCAAGCGCTGGATTCTGGGTAAGCCAGGTCAGCACGAAAAGGGCGAGCGCCTCATTGCCAACCTCGACGTGGTAGCCGAGCTTGTCGAGCTGCTTTGTCATCCTGTCGAGCCGCCGTGCAAAGGCAGCCTCTAGCCGCTCGGGACCATCCGGAGACAAAAAGGCAACCAGGGCCGCTTCGACGACGGCGGCTTGCGAGACACGCTTTCGAGCAGCGAAATCGGTAAGCCGGTCGGCAAGCTCGGGGCGCAGCCGAAAGGTATGTCGTGTGCGTTTCATAGGGGGATCCCATCTGTTGGGTCGAGCGTGACCTGTCGCGCAGTCTGTGCCTTCAACTCAATCCGAAGTTGCCGGACGGCTGCCTGCCGAGCAGGCAGTTCCGTGCTATCAGAATAATCAAACTCGTCTGGCAGGGCTTGCACTTTGGGCTCGACCGGCTGGTCGAGAGGGAGCGTCAGCTGATGCCCGCCCTCGGTATCTCTGATCACCGCCTGTGGTTGCGGCGGGGCGTTGCTGTTTGCGTCTTGGGCAAGGGCTGGAGCGCACACAGGCGCTGGGCGCGGCCAATCATTGCGGCTGGAGGTATTGGCCTGCGCACCGTCATTGCTTGGAGGGGGAAGGATGCGGTTGTTCAGCCGCCTGTCATGATAGTATCGAACCTTTTTTGCCCGAACCGGATGAACGCCCGCCAGCATGATGATCTCCTCGTCTTCGGGCAGCTGCATGATTTCGCCGGGTGTCAGAAGCGGTCTCGCCGTATCTGTTCGGGAGACCATGAGGTGTCCAAGCCAAGGAGCGAGCCTGTGGCCCGCATAATTTTTCATGGTCCGCAATTCGGTTGCGGTTCCCAGCGAGTCCGAAATGCGCTTGGCCGTGCGCTCGTCATTGGTCGCAAAGCAGACCCGGACATGGCAGTTGTCCAGAATCGCGTTGTTCTGGCCATAGGCCTTCTCGATCTGATTGAGCGACTGGGCTATCAGAAAGGCTTTCAGCCCATAGCCAGCCATGAAGGCGAGGGCGCTTTCAAAAAAATCGAGCCGGCCCAGTGCGGGGAATTCATCGAGCATCAATAGCAGGCGATGCTTTGTGTGCACTGTTTCGAGTTCTTCGGTCAGCCGCCTGCCGATCTGATTGAGGATCAGACGAATGAGTGGTTTGGTGCGACTGATGTCAGAAGGGGGTACCACGAGATACAGCGTCGATGGGCTTTGGCCCGCGACGAGATCGGCAATATGCCAGTCGCATTGCCGGGTCACCTTGGCAATCACCGGATCTCGGTACAAACCCAAGAACGACATGGCCGTGGACAGGACGCCAGAGCGCTCGTTTTCCGACTTGTTCAACAGCTCACGCGCGGCGCTGGCAATGACAGGGTGAACGCCGGCCTCTCCTAGGTGCCGGGTCACCATCATGACGGTGAGCGTCGCATGGAAGGAACGACTGGGATCGGACAGAAATGCAGCGACGCCGGCCAGGGTCTTATCCCCTTCGGCATAAAGAACATGCAGGATTGTGCCCACAAGCAGGGCGTGGCTCGTCTTTTCCCAATGGTTGCGGCGCTCCAGCGAGCCTTCTGGATCCACCAGCACATCGGCGATATTCTGGACATCCCTGACTTCGGTGATTCCTCTGCGCACTTCAAGCAGCGGATTGAAAGCGGCTGATGCCGGGTTGGTCGGATCGAATAGCAGGACCCTGCCGAATTTCGCGCGGAAGCCCGCGGTCAGGTTCCAGTTTTCTCCCTTGATATCGTGAACGATCGCCGAAGCAGGCCAGGTCAACAAGGTCGGCACCACCAAGCCCACGCCCTTGCCGCTGCGGGTGGGCGCAAAGCACAAGACATGTTCGGGACCGTCATGGCGCAAATACTGTTTGTGCCAGCGCCCAAGCACCGTGCCCTGATCGTCCAGAAGATGTGCAGCGCCCATTTCGGACTGGTCTGCCCAGCGCGCAGAGCCATAGGTGTCGAGCTTCTTCAAATCTCTGGCGCGCCACAGCGACATGCCGATCGCGACGGCTACCGATGCCAGTCCGCTGCCAGCTGCCATCAGACCTGCAGTATCAAAGATCTTCGGCGCATAAGCCTCAAAGCTGAACCACCACCAGAAAACGGCATAGGGCGGGTAAATGGGCCAACCAAAGATCTGGCCCAAGGGGGCGCCGAGTTCGGGCTGGTAGGCAAGTGCTGCAGCCGTCCACTGGGTGGCCGCCCAG
>Ga0209278_1000461_pt1 | contig 32197 bp, 29 predicted proteins | sample JI81BgreenDNA_FD_187504 | JGI IMG/M metagenome (GOLD analysis project Ga0209278, IMG submission 187504) | Wastewater effluent complex algal communities from Wisconsin, to seasonally profile nutrient transformation and Carbon sequestration -... | ecosystem: Engineered > WWTP > Effluent > Algae...
ATACGATAAACCAAACACCATGGGAATACAGTACAAGAATTGGTTGCCGCACCTTTGGGTGGTGCTCATTATGTTGGCAGCAGCACTCATTTACAACAGCCCGGTGCTCACCGGTAAAAGCCTCCGTATGGAAGATATGACCCAGGTGGCGGGCATGTCGAAAGAGTTAAACGATTACAAGGAAAAAGAAGGCCGTTATCCGTTGTGGACCAACAGCTTGTTTGGAGGCATGCCGGCCTACCAGATAGCCATGGACGCACCCAATATGTGGATTGCCAAATTGGGGGGCATCGTGTACAAATGGCTGCCTAATCCGGCCAATTTGCTCTTGTTGTATTTCCTTGGGTTTTATTTGCTGTTGGTGTTGCTCGGTTTTTCACACTGGCAGGGATTGTTGGGGGCACTGGCCTTTGGGTTTTCGAGCTACAACCTCATCATCATTGATGCAGGGCACATTACCAAAGCCATTGCAATTGGCTTTATGCCGCCTGTGCTTGCCGGTTTGATTTTGCTTTTCCGTGGCAAATTGCTCAGCGGTTTTGCCCTGCTATCGCTCATGCTAGCCTTGCAGCTTTACGCCTACCACTACCAAATTACCTATTACCTCGGGATGATGATTGCCCTGTATGTAGCGGTTAAAGCGGTAGAAATGCTCCGCAACAAGCAGTTGATGTTGTTTGCCCAGGCATCGGGCTTGTCGGTTGCTGCCTTGATTTTGGCCATAGGCGCCAATTTTACGTCGTTCAGCGTAACCAACGAATACAGCAAGGAAACCATGCGTGGTGGTTCAGAGCTGAAACAGCTTGAAGACCCAGCAGCCAGCGGCTTGGATAAAGAGTATGCCTTGCGCTGGAGCAACGGGGTTGCTGAAATCTTCACGTTGTTGATCCCGAATTTTCACGGAGGTGCGTCGGGAAGTAACATTGGCACCGACAGCAAAACCTATGAGGTTCTAACGAACGGTGGAATTCCACGTGCCCAGGCGCAAGCTTTTGTTGAACAAGCACCAACCTATTTTGGTGACCAGCCGGGTGTTGCCGGCCCTACGTACTTCGGTGCGTTGATGGTCTTTTTGTTCGTCCTGGCCTTGTTTGTAGTCGACGGAACCGCCAAATGGTGGTTGGGATTGGCTGCTTTGCTTTCTATCGTACTGAGTTGGGGCAAAAACTTCGAACTGGTAACCGACATTTTCTTCAACCATGTGCCGTATTACAACAAGTTCAGGGCGGTAGCTATGAGCCTGGTGGTGGCGAGTGTGGCTTTCCCCTTGCTGGCCATGATTTTCCTTAAGCGCCTCGAAGCCGGGGAAATAGCCAAGGAAAAGCTGAAAAAGGGCTTGTATTATGCAGGAGGCCTTGTGGGTGGATTTTGCGCCCTCTTTGTAATCGCGCCGGGTATGTTCTTCGACTTTTCTGCCCCGGTTGACGCCAATTTTAACAACTTCCCCGGATTGGCAGATGCCTTGATGGAAGACCGTGCGAGCATGCTGCGACGCGATGCGCTCAAATCGCTCCTGCTCGTGGCACTTGGCTTTGGAGCCATATGGTACCACCTGCAAGGCAAGCTGTCGGTGCAACGCATGGTGGTGCTGTTTTTGGTCGCCAATACCATCGATTTATGGGCAACCGATAAGCGCTACCTGAACGAAGAAGACTTTGTGAACAAGCGCCAGGTGGAACAACCGTTTGAGGCCACGCAAGCGGACTTACAAATCCTTCAGGACACCACAGGCTATTATCGCGTATACGACCTGGGCAATCGCAATCCGTTCAACGAAAACCGAGCGGGATATTTCCACAAATCGGTGGGTGGTTACCACGCTGCTAAATTGAGCCGTTTTGAAGACGTTAAGCTCAAATGGCTCGAAACAGGCAATATGGGCGTGCTGAATGCTTTCAATACCCGCTACATTATTGTAAACCAAGAAGGCGTTGGGCTTGTGCCTCAGTTTAACCCCGATGCTTATGGCAATGCCTGGCTGGTGAGCAATTACCTCTTGGTTCCCGATGCACGCGCAGAAATTGATACCATGGGAAGTCCTGCCATTTCCCTGCGTCAAACCGCCGTGGTTGACAAGCGTTTTGCCTCTTTCATAGAAGGAAAGCAATTTACGGCCGACAGCCTGGCGAGTATTCGCCTAACGGGCTATCATCCCGAACACCTCACCTACGATTTTTCAGCAGCTACCGAGCAGCTTGCCGTTTTCTCGGAGGTATACTACGACAAGGGTTGGAAGGCCTACATCGATGGCAAAGAGGTGCCGCATTTCCGTGCTGACTACCTTTTCCGTGCTTTGGTGATTCCCGCGGGAAATCATGAGGTGGAATTTAAGTTTGAGCCCGACACTTTTTACAAGGGAGAAAAAATCAGTCTGGCCGCCAGCATCCTCTTGCTGCTTACCAGCCTGGGTGCATTGGTTTTGCCGCGTTTGAGAAAGAAGTAATCTGAACGCTATACGATGAAAAGGCCCATCTGCATTCCAGATGGGCCTTTGCTTTGTACGCAGGATGCAGCATTGATGGCTGCAATTTTAAACAGTTTTGCTGTAGTGCTTAAAACGAAAGCGTTCGCTTTGTTCGATGGCATCCATGATTTGGGCCAAGATTTCATCTGCTGTGGCCTCGTAATCGATGTTAAGGGGTTCTTTGATTTCAAGGGAGAGTCTGGTGCCCTTTTTCTTGAGTTTCAAACCCTGTTTGTTAAACGCCCGGCGGAAGCCGTTGATTACCACGGGTACCACAATTGGTCTATTCTGCTTGATGATGTGTGCGGTTCCTTTGCGCCCTTCCGCAAATGGTTTGGTGGTTCCCTGCGGGAAGGTGATCACCCAGCCGCTTGACAATGCCATATCGATTTTTTGCGTATCGGCTTTATCTACTTCGCGGTCTACTTCTTGTCCTTTGCTGCGCCAGGTGCGCTTTACGGTAATGGCCCCGGCCAGTGTGAAAAGCTTCGGCAGCCAGCCACTTTCTTTCATGGTTTCTTCGGCAGCCACATAATATACGCGGGTTTCTGGGGCAAGCAGATAGAACGGATGGGGCAAGCGGTCGTAAATTTTCCACTTAGCGGCACAAATCACGTGCAGCAAGGCGGCCACATCGCGGTAATAGGTTTGGTGGTTCGAAACGAATAGCACATTCTGCTCGGGCAGGCTGGCCAGAACCCGGCTTCCGCGCACTTGCATTTTGTTGCGTATGTTGAGCCCGATGTACGAAATGAGCCCAGCCACGGTGTACATCAACCGCTTAATCCACACATAATACCCAAAAACATCGCGTTTCATGCAGGGGTGCAAATTAAGTTTTTTTTACAAACCACCATCCCCATTCAACCTAACAGCGTTTTAGCTGATGGTTCCGCCGTTATCGGCTGAAGCGTTCGGCGCCACAAAAAGCAGCTTGCCATCTTTGTTTTCGGCCATCAGGATCATGCCTTGCGACATGATGCCGCGCAGCTTGCGGGGTGCCAGATTGGCCAACAAAGTCACCTTACCGCCCACAATGTCTTCGGGTGCGAAGTGCATGGCGATGCCACTTACTACCGTGCGCTGCTCAAAACCGAGGTCGATGGTGAGCTGCAGCAGCTTATCGGCACCGGCTACTTTTTCGGCAGCGAGCACTTGTCCTACGCGCAAATCGAGCTTGGCAAAATCATCGTAAGTGATTTCGGGCTTGAGGGGAGTGAGTTCGGGTTGTGTGTTTTCTTCCACAGGGGTAGGTTTTACAAGCCGGGCGCGCTGGGCGTCCATGGCGGTGTCTTCAATGTTTTGGAATAAAAGGAAGGGCTGCCCCAATTGGTGGCCGGCCTCAAGCGGGAATACGGCATCTTGCTCGCGCCACCACTGCCTACGGGTAGTTGTATCGGGCTCCCACTGCAATTGCTGAAGGAGCTTGCCTTTGGTGAAGGGCAAGAAAGGCTCGCAAGCCAAGGCCAATTGTGCGCACAGCTGCAGGGCGTAATCGAGGATGACGGCGGTTGCAGCAGCGTCGGTTTTGTGGAGCTTCCAGGGCTCGGTTTCAGCCAAAAAGCGGTTGCCGGCACGGGCAATGTTCATCATGGTGGCCTGCGCCTCGCGGAAACGGAAGTCGTTGAGCGAACGAATCATTTCGTGCTGGTAACCGGCTACCTCGTCTTGATTGGCGCGAATGGCATCGAGCACTGCTGCGCGGGCTGCCGTATCGGGCTTGAGCTTGTTGCCGGGCACCATGCCTTCGAAAAACTTGTGGGTGAGCACCATCACACGGTTGACAAAATTGCCCAAAATAGCCACCAGCTCGCTGTTCACACGGCTTTGGTAATCTTTCCAAGTGAAGTCACTGTCTTTGGTTTCGGGTGCAATGCTGGTGAGGGTGTACCGCAGCTCGTCTTGCTTATCGGGAAAATCCTGGAGGTATTCGTGCAGCCAGATGGCCCAATTACGTGAGGTGCTGAGTTTGTCTCCTTCCAAATTCAAAAACTCATTAGCTGGCACCTGATCGGGCAGGTTGTAGCCGCCATGTTCGTTCAAAATCATGGGGAAGATGATGGTGTGGAACACAATGTTGTCCTTGCCAATGAAGTGCACCAAACTGCTCGAAGGGTCTTGCCACCAGGTTTTCCAATCTTCTGGCTGTCCTAACGCCTCAAAATACTCGCGTGTGGCGCTGATGTAGCCAATGGGTGCATCAAACCACACATAGAGCACTTTGCCTTCTGCGCCTGCTACGGGTACCGGAACGCCCCAAGTAAGGTCACGCGTCATGCTGCGAGGCTGTAAACCCTGCTGGATCCATGAGTTGAATTGCCCCTTCACATTGGATTTCCATTGCTCCACGCGCTTGGCGTATTCCATGAATCCGGGCGCCTCGGCCATCTCGTCCATCGGCAAAAACCAGTTTTTGGTTTTGCGCTTGATGGGTGATTTGCCGCTGAGGGCTGAGTGGGGATTGATGAGCTCGTCGGGACTCAAACTGCTGCCACATTTTTCGCATTGGTCGCCGTAGGCATGGTCGTGGCCGCATTTCGGACAAGTACCAACAATGTAACGATCGGCCAAAAACTGCCCGGCCTCTTCGTCGAAGTACTGTTCGGTTTCAATTTCTTTGAAGCGGCCTTTGTCGTACAAGGTTTTGAAGAACGCTTGGGCGGTTTCGTGGTGAATAGGCCTGCTCGTACGCGAAAAATGGCTGAAATCGATGCCGAAATCCTTAAATGAATCACGGATCACTTCATAATATTTATCTACCACCGCCTGGGGTGTGGTGTTTTCTTTGCGCGCTTTGAGCTCAATGGCCACGCCATGCTCGTCGGTGCCGCAAATGAACAGCACCTCTTCGCCCGTGGCTTTCAAAAAGCGGGTGTAGATATCGGCTGGCAGGTAACATCCCGCCAAATGCCCAATGTGGATTGGGCCGTTGGCATAGGGCAATGCTGCCGTAATTAAATGTCGTTTTTTCATTGGGGCAAACCCTCCTCCTGGCGCGCACTCAATTGGGCCAGTACGGCTTCCATGCTTACCAGTTTTTCAAGCAAGGCAGGAAGTTCGGCAATGGCTACACGCTCTTGCTGCATGCTGTCGCGGTGGCGGATGGTAACGGCGCCATCTTCGAGGCTCTGGTGGTCAACAGTGACGCAAATGGGGGTGCCCAACGCATCTTGACGGCGGTAACGCTTGCCAATGCTGTCTTTTTCGTCGTACTGACAGGCGAAACGAAACTTCAGGAGTTGCATGATTTCGCGGGCCTTTTCGGGCAGGCCGTCTTTTTTCACTAAAGGCAAAATGGCGGCCTTCACCGGAGCCAGGAAATAAGGCAGGCGCAGAACCACGCGCTCACTGCCATCCTCCAACTTCTCCTCTGCATAAGCATGCGAAAGGGTGGCTAAGAAAAGGCGGTCGAGACCAATCGATGTTTCTACCACATAAGGCACATACGATTCGTTGGTTTCGGGGTCGAAATAGCGGAGCTTTTTGCCGCTGTATTGTTCGTGTGCGCCCAAGTCGAAATCGGTACGCGAGTGAATGCCTTCTAACTCCTTGAAACCAAAGGGGAATTCAAACTCAATATCCGCAGCAGCATTGGCGTAATGTGCCAGCTTGAGGTGGTCGTGGAAGCGGTATTTGTTCTCTGGAAAGCCTAGTCCTTGGTGCCAACGCATGCGGGCCTGCTTCCAGTAGTTATACCAAGGCATTTCGGTGCCAGGACGTACAAAAAACTGCATTTCCATTTGTTCAAACTCGCGCATGCGGAAGATGAACTGGCGGGCCACAATCTCGTTGCGGAAGGCCTTGCCGGATTGAGCAATGCCAAAGGGGACCTTCATGCGACCGCTCTTCTGCACGTTCAGGAAGTTCACAAAAATGCCCTGAGCGGTTTCGGGGCGGAGGTATATTTTGCCCGATTCACCACTCACGGCACCCATTTCGGTGCTGAACATGAGGTTAAACTGGCGCACTTCGGTCCAGTTGCGGGTGCCGCTGATCGGACAAACGATTTCCAAATCTATGATGAGCTGCCGCAAGGCCTCCAAGTCGCCAGCTTCTAACGACGATTTCATGCGGTCATTGATTTCGTCGATTTTAACCTGGTTGCGCTGCACGTTGGGATTGGTTGCACGGAACTGCGCTTCGTCGAAAGCTTCGCCAAAACGGCTGCGGCCCTTTTCTACTTCTTTTTCAATCTTCGCTTCAATTTTGGCGATGTGCTCCTCCAACAATACGTCGGCGCGGTAGCGCTTTTTGGAGTCTTTGTTGTCGATAAGCGGATCGTTGAAGGCATCTACGTGTCCCGAAGCCTTCCAAGTGGTGGGGTGCATGAAAATGGCGGCATCAATGCCCACAATGTTTTCGTGCAGCTGGGTCATGGCCTTCCACCAATAATCGCGGAGGTTTTTTTTGAGCTCGGCACCCATTTGGCCGTAGTCGTAAACCGCTGAAAGTCCGTCGTATATCTCGCTTGATGGGAAAACAAAGCCATACTCCTTGGCGTGGGAGATGACGTTTTTAAATTGTTCTTCGGGAATCATGGCGCAAAGATAAGGAATGCCCCGACATGCGGCAGGCCTAATGCTTTGGCACAATTGGCTTCAACTGCCCTTTTCTACATGTACTGTTCGTGTGGGGAAAGCAAAGCTCGAACCGTTGCGCTGCACAATTTCATAGATTTTGAAATTGATTTCTTCACGCACCTTTACATACAGGTCGTAGTCGTTGCTGTTTACCAAATAGGTGATCAAAATGTTCAGCGATGAATCGGCATATTCAAAAAAGCGCACAACGGGGTTGTCGTTGGTGTTTTCGTGGCGCAGCAGCACATCGTGAATTTCGGCAATGATGTTTTTCATCACATCGGGCTGGGTATCGTAGGTGAGGCCAATGAAAAAACGCGCTCGTCTATGGGTGCTTTCGGTGATGTTGTTCAAGGGCGCACCCACAAGGGCTTTATTGGGTACTGTAACGTAGCTTTTGTCGAGCGTACGGATGCGGGTACTGCGGAAGCCTACTTTTTCGATGGTTCCCACGATGCCATTAAAATCAACCGTATCGCCTACGGTGAAAGGCTTGTCGAGGAAGATGGTGAACGAGCCCAGCAAATTGGCCAAGCTTTCTTGGGCAGCCAAGGCAACAGCCAGGCCACCAATACCTAAACCACCTACCAAAGCGGTTACATTAGCTTTGAATACAGCTCCTAAGGCAAACATGACGGCAAAAATCACCAGCAGCACCTTGATGCCATCGATGGCAAAGGGCACCAATTGGTCGTCGAGTTTCGATTCGGTTTCGCTGGCTTTTTCGAGCCAGCGTTCGCCAATGTACTCGGTTACACGTAGCAAAATGCGCGTGAAGCCAACGGTCATGAGCAGCTTCAGCAGCAATTCGATGTAATGATGAATGCGGAAGGGTTCTTCAAACACCACCACCTGTTTGGGTACGTTGAGCAAAGTAAAGCTCACAAACAAAGCCACCGTGAGGCCAAAAAACTGCATCGATTTGCCAACCAACTCGTTGAACCTGTCGCTTTTGTCTATTCGGCCTTTTTTGCTGAAAATGCGGTACAACAGCCGGTTGGCCAACTTGGCACCCCAAACTTTGAGCGTGAACACTACCAAAAGCAGTACGCTAACTACTAGCAACTGCTGCACGGTTTGTCCGAGAATGGTGGTGCTCATCAACTCCTGCCAGGTCATACCAATTGGGTTAAGGCTATTTCAAATGCGGTGCGGGTGATGTTGGTTTTTTCGGGATTGAGGGCGTACACCTTTTTCAATGCATCGCCAATGATGTTTGAAACATCACTGAAAATGGCGTCATCGCTTATTTCTACTTCCTTTTGCATGAGGTAGCCGAATACGCGTGCCATGCCGCAGTTGGCAATGAAGTCGGGCAAGAGGGCCACGTTTTCATCCACATACTTGGCAATGGGACCAAAGAAGATCTCCGAATCGGCAAAAGGAACGTTTGCACCACTGCTCACTACTTCGAGGCCCGAAGCAATGAGGCGCTCCATTTGCTCACGGGTAACCAAGCGAGACGCAGCAGCTGGAACAAATATGTCGGCAGGCTGGTCCCAAATGCGTGCGTTCACTTCTTCGAACGAAAGCATGTTAAAGGCATTCAGTTTGTTGCCGCTTTTTGACAGGAAGAGTGATTTGATGTCTTCGTAAGTATATCCCGATGGATTAATCAATCCTCCTTCGCGGTCGATGATGCCGGTAACCAAAACTCCCTGCTGAGCCAAATAATAAGCAGCGGCTGCAGCTACATTGCCCCAGCCTTGGATAATGGCTTTTTTGCCCAAAGCCGACTCACCCCGCATTTTGTAGTAGTGAATCACCGCCTCGGCTACACCGTAACCGGTAATCATATCTGCCACTACGTATTTTTTCGTCGGATCTGGAGAGTAGTGTGGGTCTTCCACTACCTTACTTACGCCTAAACGGAGTTGGCCAACGCGGCGGATTTTATCGCCTTCGGGGGCCTTGAAATGCCCGTTTACCACCCCTTCTTGCGGGTGCCACAGGCCGTATTCTTCGGTGATGGGAATTACTTCGTGGATTTCGTCTACGTTGAGGTCGCCACCTGTTCCGTAATAGTTTTTTAAGAGGGGCATCACGGCTTTGTACCAGCGGCGGAGCACGTCTTTTTTACGTGGGTCGGCCGGATCGAAGTTGATGCCCGACTTGGCACCACCAATGGCCGGACCGCTTACGGTAAATTTAATCTCCATGGTTTTGGCCAGCGATTCTACCTCTCGCTTGTCGAGGCCCTTGCGCATGCGCGTTCCGCCACCGGCAGCTCCGCCACGCAATGAGTTGATGACTACCCAACCTTCGGCATCGGTTTCAGCATCTTTCCATTCAAAAACAATTTCGGGGGCCTTGTGCTCAAAGCGTTTGAGTAACTCTTCCATGGATTTAAATAAGTTGGCGCAAAAATAGCCTTTTCAAAAGGAACCGCCAACCAGGTGCACAAAACATGAATCATGCGGCAGCGCTGTGACGCTTGGTAATACCGCAGATTCGCAGAGGAATAAGTGGCAGAAGGATGACATCGGTGCAGGAGTTTGAGAGACTGATTGCCTAAGAATGGCTTTTTAGGGTGCATTAAACAGTGGAACACCCGGCTTGAGGTAACGGAGCCTTTTGCTGGTTATGTTAGGGATTACCAGCTGAGCACGCAGAGAAATGCCTGCGGCTTTCATCATTGGAAAGTGCTGAAAACAAAAAACCCTCCGCGAGGGAGGGCTTTGGTTGGCCGACTAGGTCTCGAACCTAGACTCTTCTGAACCAAAATCAGACGTGTTGCCAATTACACCATCGGCCAAAATGGACTGCAAATATAGCAGTCCGGTTTTTTTTGTCAAGGCTTTCGCCAAAAAATCTTATTTCACCTTCACTTTGATGGTGGTACTCATGCCTTCGCCGTAACTAAGGTGTGCGCCATTGGCAAATTGCAGGGTGAGGGTGTGCTCTCCGCTGCTAAGGCTGTCGAGCGTCATTTCGGTTTGGCCTTTGCCAAAATGTTTGTGTTGTCCATCGAACGGAATGCTGGTGCCTGGCGCCATGAAGCCGCCATCGATGATGAGGTGGTGGTGACCACGACCGTAATTTACTTGTCCGGCAGGCTCCACTTCCATGCCAGCAATGCCCATTTGCAATTGGAAAGGCAGGCTGATTTCTTGTCCATCTGTAAGGTTGGCAAAGAATACGCGTGCACCTGCAGGATAGCTTACACCTAAACCAGTGGTATCAACGGCTGCTGCGCTGTGTCCCATGGCGGCATGGTCGTGTGCCGACATATCGTGGCCGGCATGTTCATCGGTTTTTTCGTTTCCGCAAGCAATGACCAAGGCCAAAGCGGGAATGAGGAAGATTTTGTTCATGAGTTGCATGTTGACGGAACACAAAAGTAGCGCAATTGTTCCGGCCGGTCAAACAAAAGCCCCTGCTATGGGGCAGGGGCTTCTTCCGAAAACGTCAATCTTATTTGATGAGTTTGAAGTATTCGCTTTGCTGGTTCGGACCATTTACGTACAAAAGGTAGCTTCCCGAAGAGAGTGTGCCGGTTTGCAAGTCAATCTTTTGGTTGCCAGCAATGAGTTCCTGGCTTTGCTTCATCACCACACGTCCTGCCAAATCGGTGATGATGAGCTCGTAGGTGCCCGCCTCCTCGATTTGTTTTTCAATGATCAAGCGCTCTGCCATGGGGTTAGGATACACCAGCGTCTTGCTTGAATTTTTAGATACTTGCGCTTGAATGCCGTTCGCCGACATGCGGAAGTTGAGGCCGTTCATGCTAGGCTGTTCGGGCGACAAGGTTACGTTATAGGGTATACAAGGCATGCCGGGCCAATCTACATGCACCAAATAAGTTCCAAAAGGCAGATCTCGGAAGCTGTAATTGCCATTGGCAGCAACTTGAGCGGTTACAAGCGGTTGTCCGGCTGCGTCGAGCAATTGAACACGCATGGCTTCGAGAGCACTCACTTGGCTTGTTCTAAAGCCGTTCGCCATACCAACATTGCCTATGATGTTGCCGCCTCCATTGCCTGGGTTGTTGTTGGGAACCATCAAAATGGCTGTCAATGCAAGCGGGTTTTGAGGCCCCAGCGCGATGCCAGTAGCACTGTTCCACGAAGTGGTATTGCCCAGATAAGTGGGGAAGAAATTGAGGAAGTCGGGCGAAGAAGAACTCAATTCGGCACGTACACTGTATACGCCATCCGGCAAACTGTCAAAGGCATACAGATACAAACCGGGTACCACCGTGAGGAATGAATCGCGTACTTGCCAGCTTTGATTTACCAATTCGAACAAAACCACACTTACCTGATTACCGGGGGTGGGTGGAATACCCAATACAGTACCAAGCAGTTGATTGGTTGGCACATTGGTATTCGGCAAGAGCGTAACGGTTTCGCATTGGATATCGCTGCAATTTGCCGAAAAAATGGTCATGCACACATTGTAGGTGCCAAAAGCCGGAAAGCTATGCGTTGGAAAAGAATTCTGCGTTACAACAGGAGAACCGTCGCCGAAGTCCCAAACAATAGAGTCAATGCTGAATTGTCCGGGTATGAAAGGCGACGCATTGAAGAAGTCTATATCTAAAGGCTGGTTATTTGCTGAAGCTTGGTAGAAGAACTGGGCATCGCAGCCAGGGCCTCCGCCCCCATTCACCACGACGGTGTCACAGAAAGTAGCCACACACCCGCGGGCAGTAGTAATGGTGAGGCAAACGTTATAAGTGCCGTTTGGCAGGTAGATGTTGGGATTATCCTGGTTTACAAGGCCACCAGTACCAAAATCCCAGGTGTATTGAATGCTTCCTCCAGAGGTAATCGGAAGGCTTCTGAATTCGATGAAGTTAGGCGAAAACGGATCAGCATTGGCCGTAAAGCTCACCGAACACTGGCCCACGGGTTGCCCAATGTAAACGGTATCGGTAATGGTAGACGTGCAATTCGCTAAAGAATCGGTTTGGGTTAAACTCACGACAAACGCCCCTGTTGTATTGTAAGTGTGCACAGGGTTTTCGAGGGTTGAACTGCTTCCATCGCCAAAGCTCCATTGAAAACTGCTTTGGGGATTAAAAACAGAATGGTTTTGGAAGCTAACGGTGGCGGGTGCTGTACTGGCAGGCGCGCCCGTATAAGTGAAAAATGCATGGCAAGACCCTGTGCCTGGCGCATTATTTACCACAATGGCTTGTGAAACTGTGCTGGAGCATCCTGCTGGATCTGTCAAATATAAATGTACCAAATAGGTTCCGGGGAGGTGAAATACATGGGTTTGGGTAGGCCCGTTGCCCAGGTTGCCATCGCCAAAATCCCATAAATATTGGGTGTTTGGTCCCACTTGGGTGCTTGTGCTTTGGAAGTGAAACACCCCGGGCAAGTTAAAAATGGTATCGGGTGTTGCAGTAAATGAAGCGATGCAATTGGCAGGGTTGGTTTGACAAAAGTAAAAGAAGGCAAAAGGGATCAAGGGCAAATTTGACGAAACCGGAAAGGCAAAAGCATTGCCAGGCAATCCATTACAACCGATAAGGTCTATTTTTACTACGCCTGGTCCAGTAAGGGTAAGTGTGTCGAGTACCATGCCTGCAGCGTCACTTTGCACGGTAAACGGCTGAAATCCGGGGTTGGCCAAACTATCGGGGTAAACCCTCACCGTAAGATTGGCCACCGAAAGGCTGGGATTGGCTGGGAAAATCTGACCTTGCAATACTGTGGTATATGATTGACCCATTGCGCTAAAGCACAATGCCCAAAAAGCAATGAGCGTCAAAAGCTTTTTCATACGCATGATTTTATGTGCTAGTATACAGCCGGGTTGCCCTATTAGTTGGGTAAAGCCAAAAATTTAACATATAGCAAAATTTATATGTGTTTTGCCAAAAAAAAACCCCGACTGTTGGGTCGAGGTTTTGTATTGAAACGATACGGCTTAGTAGCGATACATATCTGTTTTGAAAGGACCACTCACCGACACACCTATATAATCGGCTTGTACGTTGGTGAGGGTTTCGAGTTCCACACCAATTTTAGCAAGGTGCAACATGGCTACCTTTTCGTCGAGGTGCTTAGGAAGCACATAAACGTCGTTGCCATATTTGCTGCCGTTGGTCCACAATTCAATTTGGGCCAAGGTTTGGTTGGTGAATGAGTTCGACATCACAAAACTGGGGTGACCCATGGCGCAACCGAGGTTCACCAAACGGCCTTCGGCCAATACGATGATTTCGTTGCCATTGATTTCATACACATCTACTTGCGGCTTCACCGTGTATTTGGTATGCTTGTAGTTTTTGTTCAACCACGCCATGTCGATTTCATTGTCGAAGTGGCCGATATTACAAACAATGGTCTTGTCTTTCATGCGCAAGAAGTGCTTCTCGTTCACGATGTTGTAGTTACCGGTAGCGGTTACTACAATGTCAACGCGGTCGATTACGCTATCGAGGCGCTTCACTTCGTAGCCATCCATGGCAGCTTGCAGGGCGCAGATAGGGTCAATTTCGGTTACGATTACGCGAGCACCAGCACCACGGAAAGATTCGGCGGTTCCTTTACCTACGTCGCCATAGCCACAAACCACAACTACTTTACCGGCCATCATCACGTCGGTAGCGCGGCGGATAGCGTCTACTGCCGATTCGCGACAGCCGTATTTGTTGTCGAATTTCGACTTGGTTACCGAGTCGTTCACGTTGATGGCAGGCATGGGTAGGCTGCCTTCGCGTACGCGCTTGTACAAACGAGCAACACCCGTTGTGGTTTCTTCAGAAATACCACGGATACCTTTGGCAAGCTCAGGATTGGTATCGAGTACCACGTTGGTAAGGTCACCACCGTCGTCGAGGATCATGTTGAGGGGCTGACCGCCTTCGAAAGCGTAGAGGGTTTGCTCAATGCACCACTCGTATTCTTCTTCGGTCATGCCTTTCCAGGCGTATACAGGAATGCCGGCAGCAGCAATGGCGGCGGCAGCATGGTCTTGGGTAGAGAAGATGTTGCAGCTCGACCAGCTTACTTCGGCGCCCAATTCTACCAATGTTTCAATCAACACGGCAGTTTGGATGGTCATGTGCAAACAACCTGCAATGCGTGCGCCTTTGAGGGGCTTGGTTGGGCCAAACTCTTCGCGCAAGGCCATGAGGCCTGGCATTTCGGCTTCCGCCAATTTGATTTCTTTGCGGCCCCACTCGGCCAACGAAATGTCTTTTACTTTGTACTTCTGTGTGGTTTCAATCATGGTTGATTACTTTCTGCAATTTGCAAAATGCAAATGGATTGCAAAGATAACCTTTTTTGGGCACAATGGTTTGAACGACCTGATTTTGAGGTGTGCTTAACGTAAATTACATCAGGAAAGGACAGCAGTAACCACGTATTTTCTATGAAAAATGAAAATACAGTTTAAAAATTCTTATGAAAAATGAAAATGGAATTTCAAAATTCTTATGAAAAATGAAAACAGGGGCATACCTTTGACCAGAAAACAAGAAAATGGCCGTACACCGACTTTTGGAAAAGACCTTGCAGCGTTGGTTGCGTCGCAACAAAGTATTGGTCATTTTTGGTACCCGAAGGGTGGGTAAAACCGTGCTCATCCACGAGTTGGCTGCACAAAGAGGCGACGAAGTCTTGGTGCTCAATGGAGAGGACATGGATGTTCAGGAGCTCCTCGCGCGACGGTCGGCCGCCAATTACCGCCAAATTATCGGTAACCGAACGCTGGTGGTCATCGACGAAGCACAAGCGGTGCCCGACATTGGCCGCATCCTCAAACTCATGATCGATAGCCAACCCAACATCACCATCATTGCTTCGGGTTCTTCGGCTTTCGATTTGGGCAACCAAACCGGCGAGCCACTCACGGGCCGCAGTTTGCGTTTTCAGCTCCATCCCTTTACCAACAATGAGCTGAGAAATCACTACGGCTATGCGGCCGAATTTGCCTTGCTGCGCGATCGATTGCTGTTTGGCTGTTATCCCGAAGTGGTAACGGCTTCAGACTATGCCGAAAAGGAAATGTACCTCAAAAACCTGGTGCAAGACTACCTGCTGAAAGACATTTTGGCTTACGAAGGCATCAAAAATGCGAGCAAATTGTCGGCATTATTGCGTCTTATTGCCTTTCAAGTGGGTTCGGAAGTATCGTATCAAGAACTGGGAAGCCAACTGGGCTTGTCGCGCATTACCGTTGAAAGCTACCTCGATTTGTTGAGCAAGGTGTTTATCGTATTTAAATTATCGGCCTATAGCAGCAATCCCCGCAAAGAAATTTCAAAAGGGGCCAAATGGTACTTTTACGATACGGGCGTGCGCAATGCGCTCATTGGCGACTTCAGGCAGCCGGGCTTACGTACGGATTTAGGGGCGCTTTGGGAAAATTATGTGGTGAGTGAGTTTAAGAAACGTCAAGAAACTGCAGGAGATAAAGAAACCCAATTCTATTTCTGGCGAACCTACAATCAGCAGGAAGTAGATTTGGTGGAAGTGCATGAAAAGGGTGAAATGAAAGCTTATGAAATCAAGTGGAAGTGGGACAAGCCCGCGCGATTTCCGGCAGCCTTTCGCACCGCCTATCCCCATGCATCGCTTAACATGGTCGATAGCTCCAATTTGTTCGATTATTTCGACGAACCCGTCGAAACGGATGGAATTTAATTAGGCCGAGCTTGTAGATTTGTGAAGTGAAAGCATTGCGTGATTTAGGCGTTCTACTCGTCCTCTTTTTGGGGATGCTGTGGTTGGCTGCTTCCCCGGAGGCACCGCAGCAGCCCGAATCAAATGGCGTTGTAGCAGCAGCGCAACTCGAAATGCCACCGGTGCCCGATGCGCTGATTGAACAGCTTCCGGCCTTGAAGTTGCCTGTGCGCTCGCAGGCCTTGAGCATACAGCTGTGGAATGGTCATTCCGCGCAGCTCTCAGCGCACTTCCTGCAAGGGCTGAGCGCCCCCGACAATTGGCAGCAAGTGCGCCTTCATGGCCGATTGCAGCAACTGCAACAGCACCGACTTTATCCCTTCCATGAGTTTGGATAAGCAAAAACGATGAACCAGCGGCCTTTGGGCCTTTTTCATTGTTTCACTTAACCTCAATTCATCATGGATACCGGAACCATCATTGTAACCGTCATCATGCTTGCTTTGTTGGCCCTGCCCTTTTACGCAGCCCAACGTTCGAAGAAGAATAAGCAGTAATAATACCAACCATAGCCGGAGGAGCACCAAAGCTTCTCCGGCTTTTTTATCAGTCGCATTATCTCGTGGTGCTGCAACATTTTTCCATACTGCCTGTTATTTTCGCTGTTATGGGTAGGCTATTATGCATTACTTTTCTCTTGCTAACGCTTGCTTCCCGGGCGCAAAGTCCCCTGGAACAAGTGGGCTGCAAGCACCCTGAACATTTCCATCACGCTCCGCAGGCACGCAGCCAGGTGAGCGCCGATTTTATGCCCGTACGCATTCAAAGTCAGGAGTTGCGGATTTCCCTCAACCCCGACCAGCGTTACATTGCCGGCGAAGTGGATTATGTGCTCAGTTTGTCATCTGCACGGCCTGAGCTGGCGGTAGATTTGGATGAAGACCTGCGCGTTGATTCCGTGTGGACGCCCGAAGGCCCGCTGGCATTTCGTCAGTCTGCCTTGCAACTGTGGCTTAACCGCGGGCCTGCAGGTTGGCCGGCCGACAGCGTTTTCCGCTTTACCATTCGTTATGCCGGAGTGCCCCCGGTAAATCCCAACGGCTTTGGTTCTTTTATGATTGCCAAGCACGGTCCTGACAGTGTGCCGGTTTTGTGGACGCTTTCGCAACCATATGGTTGTCGCGATTGGTGGCCTGCCTTTCAGCCGCTTGGTATCCGTGCCGACACCACCCGCCTGGTGGCCAACATTCCGCTGGGCATGCGCGTGGGTGGTCCGGGCTTGCTCAAGCACATTGACACTTTAGGCAACCGGGTGGTGTATCATTGGGAGCACGCTTATTCCATGCCACCGTATTTACTGGGACTGGCTGTGAGCGAATACGAAGTGCTTGAGCAGCGCATCCCCATTGCAGGGAGCAACGACACCATTTACGTGCTCGATTATGTGTACCTCGAAGACACGGCCTATGCTTTTCCACGTTTGCGCGAGCTGCTGCCGCCCATGTTGCAGCGTTTCAGTGACCGTTTTGGCCCTTATCCTTATTTGCGGGAGAAGTATGGCCATATGCAAATCAGCATCTTTTCGGGCGGCATGGAGCACAGCACCATGAGCAGCATGGGCAGCTGGGATTACAGCCTAATGGTACATGAATTGGCCCACCAATGGTTTGGCAACATGGTTACCTGTGCCAGCTGGCGCGACATCTGGGTGAACGAAGGTTTTGCCACCTGGATGGTGAGCCTGTGTCTCGAAGATCTGCTGGACGATGGGTTTTGGTGGCCGGGTTGGAAGCGCTTGACCCGTGAATCGGCCTGGCGTGTGCCCACAGGGAGCATTTTTGTGCGCGATACGGCTCTTACCACCACCATCTTTTTTCAACGACTAACGTATCACAAGGCCAGTTTTGTGTTGCATGCTTTGCGTTATCAGTTAGGCGATTCAGCTGTTTTTGCCGGATTGCGCAATTACCTGAACGATTCTGCCCTGCAATGGGCATTTGCCACTACGGAGCACATTCGGTTTCATTTGGAGCAGGCCAGTGGTAAAGATTTGCGCAATTATTTCGAGCGTTACATCTATGGAGAAGGGTATCCGCGTCACCGGTTGCGCTGGTCGCAAAGCAACGGACAATTGCAGCTGCATGTGCAGCAGCTTAGTCCCGATACCCGGCTTTTCCCATTCAAACTCGACTTGCCGGTGCGTTTGTACCTGGCCGGTGACAGCATGGACCTTCGCTTGCCGTTCAATGGCAATCAGCAGTCATACAGCTTTGAAATCACCGGTGAAATAGACAGCCTGGTTTTCGACCCGGACATCAACATCCTCATGTTACCGCCTGTGATACAGCGCCAGTCGGCAGATTTGGGGCGTTCCCTGAAAGCGCTTACCGGGGAGGGCTTTTGGCAGCTGGAATTACCGCTTGACGTATCGGCCGGCGAAGAGCTGCAGCTTTTTGATGTGCAGGGCCGCTTGTTGTGGCAATACCGCCCCATGGCCAACGAGCGCAGCATCATTTTGCCGTGGGAGGCAGCTTGGAAGCCGGGTTTGTATGTGCTGACCTGGCAAAACGAAAACGACCGGCAGGTGCAGAAGATATCGCTCTTAAACCGGTAATTTTGCCCCATGAAACGCATCTTTCTTTTGCTTTTTACTGCTTTGGCAGCCTGTTCTACCCCCGAACAAATGTACCTCGAAGAAAAGGCTGCGTTTCAGGCCGAGCGTACCAAGGTGGGACCCGCCATTTTTGATTCTGCCGGCATAGCGAGTCTTCCTCCACTTTGGCAGCAATACTTGCGCGCAACGGGAATCGAGAACCAACCCATGCACGGCGGAGCAACCATTGTGTGGGAGCAGAGCTATTTGAAATTGGGCATGAACCGCGAATGGGGCGAGCTCAAAACCGAACAATACAACAGTGTGCAGCCTTTGGCCCGAAGCAGTTGGATGCAGTTTCAAAGCATGCCGCTTTCGGGCCGTGATTTATACCGGGATGGTTACGGCGAAATGAACGGCAAGCTGTTCAACCGCATCAGGCTCATCCATGCCAACAACCGGGCAGTAGCCCAATCAGCCCTCATTACCGCTTTTTCAGAGATGTTGCTGGTGCCTGGAGCACTCTTTCATCCGGGAGTAAGTTGGGAGCAAATCAACGAAAAGGTGGTTGAAGGTACCCTCACGGAGGGTGGTTTTACGGTAAAGGGACGCTTCTATTTCGATGAAGAAGGTCTTTGCCGCAAATTCGAGAGCTTCGACCGTTTTTACGATGCCGGCAAAGGAGTGTATCAAAAGCAGCCATTTTACGTGTTTTTCGATAGCTATAAAGCCCAAAACGGATTGCGAATTCCATACGGCGTTCGCACCTTGTGGCAGTTGCCCGAGGAAGGTGCTTTTGAGTATTACCGTGGCAAGGTGGGGGCGATAAAATTCGATTAGGGTTTTCGCTAAGACACCTACCAGCATCAAATGACTGTTCCCACAAAAGGCTCCTGCTTGCCTGGGTAGTCGGTGGTGTAGTGCAGTCCGCGGCTTTCGGTGCGCTGCCGGGCCGATTTGATGATGCAGTAGGCCACCTTGAGGATGTTCCGCTGCTCAAGCAGGGGTACCGATAATTTGCTTTTGGCATACAACCACTCGGTTTCCTGGTGTAGGATGTGGAGGCGATTCCAGGCGCGTTCAAGGCGTAAATCGTTGCGCACTATGCCCACGTAGGCGCTCATGATGGCCTGGGTTTCGCGCAGGTTCTGGCTGATGAGGATCTGCTCGTCGGGTACTGAGGTGCCTTCATCGTTCCAGGCCGGAATATCGGTACGGAAGTCGATTTGCTGCCAGCGACCGGCCACATCGCGAAAAATGCGCTCTGCAAAAACCACGGCTTCTAGCAGGGAGTTCGATGCCAAACGGTTAGCGCCATGCAAACCGGTACTGGCGCACTCGCCACAGGCATACAGGTTCTGGATGCTGGTGCGTCCCTGCTCATCTACTTTGATGCCGCCCACCAAATAGTGCATGGCGGGCACCACCGGCACGGGTTCCTTCGACATGTCGATGCCGATATCGAGGCATTTTTGGTAGATGTTGGGGAAATGCGACAACATGGTGGCCTTGGGAATGTGTGTGGCGTCGAGCAGCACATAGTCGGCACCCGATTTTTTGAGCTCGCTGTCGATGGCGCGGGCCACGATGTCGCGCGGGGCCAACGATTTCCGCTTGTCGTATTTGTCCATGAAGGGGTTGCCATGGATGTCTTTCAACACCCCGCCATAACCCCGCACCGCCTCCGATATGAGGAAGGCGGGATGCTCACCAGGATTGTACAAAGCCGTAGGGTGAAACTGGATGAATTCCATGTTTTCGAGCTTGGCCTTGGCCCGGTACGCCATGGCAATGCCGTCGCCGGTGGCTATGAGCGGATTGGTGGTGGTGCTGTACACTTGTCCGGCACCGCCCGTGGCCAAAACCACCACGCGGCCCAGGATGATTTCTATTTCTTTGGAAGCCGTATTGAGCGCATAAATGCCGTAGCAGCAGATGTCGGTGCGCTTTTTGGTCACTTCTTCGCCCAGGTGATGCTGGGTGATGAGGTCGATGGCAAATTTGTGGCTATACAGCGTGATGTTGGGGTGCTCGTAAACCTGGCTGAGCAGGGTACGCTCAATTTCGAAGCCCGTCATGTCTTTGTGGTGCAGCACGCGACCTACACTGTGGCCGCCCTCGCGCGCCAGGTCGTAGCTGCCTTGCTCATTGCGGTCGAATTGGGCCCCCATGTCGATGATTTCCTGGATGCGTTCGGGACCTTCCTGCACCACCAGCTCCACAATGGGAAGCTTGCAGGCACCATCACCGGCATCGAGTGTATCGGCTACGTGCTTGTCGAAGCTGTCCTGAAGCAAGTCGGTAACCACAGCCACACCACCCTGGGCATACTTGGTATTCGATTCGTCCTCATCGCTTTTGGTGATGATGCATACCTTGCCCAATCGGGCGGCTTTCAAACCAAAGCTCAGTCCGGCAATGCCCGAACCCACTACTATAAAATCGAACTGTTCCTGCATGCGAAAAAAACCCCGTGGGCACAACAAAGTTCTGATAATTACGTATATTCGTTTCTTGAATTTGTAAAAATCACATTGCGATGAAAAAGATTTTAATGACCCTCCTGCTTGTTTCGGCCGTAGCCGTAATCAGCTATGCCGGCGATGGCGATAAAAAGAAAAAGAAAAAAGAAGCCACCAAAACCGAGCAAACAGATGAGAAAAAGTCTTGCAGCCCTGCAGAGGGTGAAGGCAAGGCCTGTTGCAGCAAAAAGAAGGACGCTTAATCAGCCCCTCGTTTTGTCCGTTTTAGAAGCCCCAGGAATGGGGCTTTTTTATTGGCACAACTTGCCAATTCGAAAAAAGCTATACGGGACGAGAAGTGAATCGCTTTTGGGTGAAATTATTTCTTCTCACCAAAGGCCAAGTCTCCGGCATCGCCTAAGCCGGGAACGATATAGGCCTTCGCTGTGAGCTCGGCATCAATGGCTGCGGCGAATATTTTGGCCCCGGGAATGTTCTTCTTCACATAAGCAATGCCCGCCTCACTGCCGATGGCGGTTACTACAAAGACTTGCGCGGGTTGACCATATTGTAAAAGGGCCTTGTAGCTCAGCACCAGGCTGGTGCCTGTGGCCACCATAGGGTCGGCAATGATGAGCGTGCGTCCTTCGAGGGGTGGGCAAGAAGCATATTCAACCTTTACTTCAAATGAATGATCGCGGTGGTGGTAGCGGTAGGCCGAAATAAAGGCATTGTCGGCCTTGTCGAAATAATTCAAAATGCCCTGGTGCAGCGGTAAGCCGGCACGCAGGATGGTTGCGACCACAGGCTCGTCTATCGGAAGCTGCATGTGTGCAATGCCCAAAGGGGTGGTAATGCCTTGCTCGCGGTAATCCAGCTCTTTGCTGATTTCATAGGCACATATTTCGCCCAGTCGCTCCATGTTGCGGCGAAAACGCATGCGGTCGGTTTGCTGATTGACATCGCGCATTTCGGCCACAAAACGATTGACCAGTGAATTTTTGAGACTGAGGTTAACCAACATGGAGTAAAAGGTTTAGCGGAAATGGAAGCCGGTTGCGTGTCAACCGCACATAAAGATACGGCTTTGCCCCAAATCCTGCGTAGAATCGCTGCAAGCCAGGAATCATGGAGCCTTCAAAATCGAATTCGAGTCCACTACCGGCATAACTTTCAAGCGCATAGGCGATGAGGTGGTGCATGGCCTGCAGTGATTTTCCTTCTTCACTGCTAACGGCCCATTGATACAGCAAGCGGTTTCCGCTGTGCAAAATAAAACAGCCGGCTACCAGTTTGCCTTCGTGCCTGGCAGTGAAAAGTTGGCCACGCCTTTTGATGCTGATCCAGGTCATGAGCCGCTCAACCACAGCCAATTCCGGGGTTTTGAGACCACTGAGTCGGGGCATTTCGGCCAAAAATAACTGCTGGAACTCGGCCAGCCCACTTTCGGCGGCCAATTGCAAGTCGTGTTTCTTTTTGAGGATGCGCTTGTGGTGACTGCTAAATCCTGCCAGCAAGCTTTCAGTATCGCCAGTCAAAGGCATGCGGTAGCTGGTTCTTTCCTGCAGGTGCCAGCCAGAAGGCAAGTTGGTGGGAACAGGGATGTCGAGTTGCAGCGAAATGCGCGGTGCCAGCTTTTCGAGTGCGAGTAACAGGCTGTTGAGGTCGAAATGTTCGTCAAAGCCCGGGTAAATGGGACGGAAGTGCTGTACAAAAAGCGGATGTGTGATTTCGTTGAGCCCCCAGCGTTTGCGCAACCAAATGGGAATGCGGATGCCGTTGGTGTGTTCCACATAGCCCCAGCCGGGTGCAACTTCATCGAGGTAGAGGCTGTGCAGGTAAATGCTGCTGCCATTTTGCCGCAAGGCTTGCTGGTCCCAGGCCGCTGCATGAGCCTCGGGCAGGGTGTGGTATTTCCAATCAGACATCCGGGTGTGCTTCTGCCAACAGCTGCTCGTAAACGGCACGCCAGCCTTTCCAGGGGCCTTGCTCACTCAAGGAGCTGTTGTGCCACAAACTTACAAAAGTGCCTTCAACCACTTTCACCTCGTTGATCAATCGTTTGATGCGGTCGATGGCAGCTTTCGGCGAAAGCTCGAGGTACTGCTGCAGCGTCACGTCCATCACACAGGTGGGGTAAATCCAAAGGGCGGTGGGACTTTCGGTATCGAGGTCGTAAAACGGATGGACAGTGGCTGTGCCCGAACGGAAGCCGGGATGCGTGGCATAGGCCATGCTGAAATCGGCCTCAAAATCGCGATTGATGAGCTGCTGGTAGGTGCCGGGCAATTTCACCTTGAGGAAATGCTGGCGGCTTTGAGTTACCGGTCGATGCAAAATGTCTTCAAGTAGCTGCCGTTCACGGTCAATAAGTGCCGGCTGCATGTTCGATCGGTACGAAGGATGCAAACCCACCTTAAAATGGTCGGCCGTGCTTTTCACCAATTCGCGAAAGGCTTCCCGAAAGGGAGAATGGGCATTGTCGTGACCGCCATAATCGCCCAAAAGGAAAAAATACACCGGATCACCACCGCACTTTTTATGCAGTTGCAGCAAGTAGTCGTAGGTATCGAAAGGGTCGATTTCTCGGCCACGCAGCACTTCCCACCGCTGCCTGAGGCCATGCCAATCGGCTTGCTGAACCGCATTGGCCAGTCCGTAGAGCGATCGCATCGGGCCTTTTTCGCGGAAGGCATAGAGTTGGTCTACGTCGATGGTAGGCACAAAGCGGTACTGTCGATTGGGCAGGGGCAGTTCAGGCCAACGTTTGCGCAGGTGCACGGCCAGCAGCAAGGCGTAATAGTCTACGAGCGGTTTTTCGAGCAGTTGATGTTCTTGCATGAAGCTGCCCGTTGCCTGAAAGCGGTCGTGCCCATCGGCCATGTGCGGCAGGTATTCTTCGTAACGCGAAATCAGGTAAAAAATGGCTGCAAGCGGATCGAAGGGAATGTCGTAGCGTTGGTGCGTACGAAACAAAATCGGCAGTTCTTCGAGGTATGCCGGTGCCAGGCGTTGTTCCTTGAGGCCTTTTTCGAAGAGCAGGTCTACCGATTTAATGCGCAGACCCATCTCGTAGCGCAAAGGGTCGGCCGTGTAGATGAGCAGGGGGCCTGTTGTATCAGCCAAAGCAGCATCATCGGTCGACAAGCGGTACTTCCAACCCAAAAACGTGCGGAAAACCAGGTCGACGGTATACCGCAAGCGCGGCGTGGCACGCTCAACATACACAAGCACTTCAGGCGATTGCATCCACGAATATACATCTTGGTGCCGCTATTAAATCGATTTTGCCACTGGTACACGCTTTTGTTCGCGAATTCGTTTCTTTGTGCATGCGTAAATCCATCCTTTTGCTGGCCTTGCTGGCCCTTACAACTGCCTCTTGCGCATCGAAAAGAGGCTGTAACTGTCCCTCTTTTTCACAAGTAGAGCAGGCTGCCGACCGGGTTTAACGAATTTTTACATATCGGGGAACCTTTTTGGAGCTGTAGTGGTAAGCTAAGAGTGCCGTTCGGAAGTGAGCCAAAGCTTGCTTATATTCGCAACGGCCCTATGTGTGAAACATGACAACACTGGCGGCCACCAAAGAAAGGAATACCTTGGAGCTCAGCCCGGAAATGAAAAACCGGGTGTTCGAGGAGGAATTTTATCCTCACATGGACGCCCTGTACAATTTTGGCTACCGCCTCACTTTGAATGAGGACGATGCCAACGACCTGGTGCAAGACACCTACCTCAAAGCTTTTCGCTTCATCGAAACCTACCAGCGCGGTACCAATGCCAAGGCCTGGTTGTTTCGCATCATGAAGAATAGCTTCATCAACGATTTCAGAAAGCGGACCAAAGAACCCGATAAAACCGATTACGACGAAGTAGAGCAAATCTATAACTCGGAAGACGCGCACTACAGCGCTACCGTTGATTTGCGCTCGGAAGTTTTTGGCGGCAAATTGGGTGATGAAATTACCAATGCCCTCAACAGCTTGCCGGTAGATTTCAGGCTCATCATGTTGTTGAGTGATATTGAAGGCTTTACCTATGAGGAAATGTCGAAAATCATTGGCATACCCATTGGCACCGTACGCTCGCGTTTGCACCGGGCCCGTAACATGATTAAGGACAAATTGACAGCATATGCCCGCTCTCAGGGATATAAAGTGGATGAAGCATGAATCGGAAGGATAACATGTGCTACAAGGTGGTTGAGAAAATACCACAATACCTCGACGGTGAGATGTCGGAGTTTGAGATACCTATTTTTCTCGAACACGTTGAACATTGCCACAAATGCCTCGAGAAGTACGAAATTGAAAAGAACTTCAAGGAGGTGGTGAAGCAAAAGTGCGAGCGCAAATGCGTGAACGACGCCTTGGTTAGTAACATCAAGAACAAAATCCAGATGTTGCTGGCGCGCGGATGATGCTTAGCGAATCACCGGCATGCCTGCAGCGCGCCAGGCCAAAATGCCCCCATCGAGGTTGTAAACACTGGTAAAGCCCATGTTTTGCATCATGCTCATGGCATTGCCGCTGCGACTGCCCGAACGGCAATAAATCAAGTAGGTTTTCGATTTGTCGAGTCCCTCCAGCATGCTTTTGAACGACTCGGTTTCGTAATAATCGTATTGCTGTGCTCCCTCGAGGTGGCCCTCCGCAAATTCTTCCACTGTACGAACGTCTAAAAGCACTATGCCTTCTTCCTGCATCTTTTGGGCAAATGCTTCGGGTGCAATTTCTTCAAAAGCGCCCTTGTTGTTTTCGGTCGATTGGCAGGCCATCATGCCGAATAACAAGGTGAATAGCAGGTATTTTTTCATTTTGGGTTAATTTACCCCTGCAAATTAGGGGATTCCTTTTTCAAAACCTTTAATTTCGCCCGGTATGCCATACGAATTTCATGCGGATCATGCTTTTTACCTGTCGTTTCTCGCAGAAAACACCCGCAAAAGCATCATTCCTTTTGTAGCGCCTCATTTGCCCGTACCGCTTGCCCAAGCCCGCGTTTTGGAATTGGGTTGTGGCGAAGGAGGAAACTTGCAGCCCTTTGCCGAAGCGGGAGCGCATTGCACGGGCATCGACTTAAACAAAGTTAAAATTGAGGCAGGCCGCGAGCTCATGCAGACCTGGGTTGAGGCTGGTAAGATGGAGCTGTTTGCAGAAGATATTTTCAATCCGGCCATTGAAGCGGCCTTCACCGGCAAGTTTCATTTGATTATATTGAAGGATGTGATTGAGCACATTCCCAACAAAGACAAAGCCCTTGCACAGATGCGGCGTTTCTTGACCGACGACGGCTTGCTTTTCATTGGCTGGCCCCCTTGGCGCATGCCGTTTGGTGGTCACCAGCAAATTGCCCAATCGAAATGGTTACAAAAGCTGCCTTGGTTTCACTTGCTACCCAAGAGCCTGTACGTTGCACTGCTCAACGCTTTTAAGGAGCCCAAGGAAGTGGTAGATGAATTGGCAGAAATCCACGATTACCGGGTAAGTATTGCGCTTATGAACCGCCTGTACAAGCAGACCGGATTTGAGATGAAGCGAGAATTACACTACCTCATCAATCCCATTTACGAGCATAAATTTGGCTTAAAAACCCGGGAGCAATTCGCCTGGTTAAAGGCCATGCCCTGGTTGCGCGACTTTTTCACTACCAGTTGCTATTACCTACTCGCCAAAAAGGCATAAAAGCAAAAACCCGCTGTATCTCTCGACACAGCGGGTTTTTACATAGGTTTAGTTTAGCTTCCGTTGCAAAAGTGATTGTTTCAATTGGATTGCCCAATACCCCATAAAGGGTATTTTAATGAATCAAGCGGTGTGCTAAACCATATTTGATGAGACCTACAATGCCGTTTGTTCCGGTTTTGCGGTAGATGTTTTTTCTGTGGGTTTCAACGGTACGAATGCTGATGTCGAGTTTGGAGGCAATTTCACGATTGCTTAGCTCTTCGTAAATCAAAGACAGCACCTGTTTTTGTTTTCTGGTGAGCGCTAACATAGGTTCGGTTGGTTAATGAAGGTGCAAACTAAGCACCATCCCCTAACTAAAAAATACCCAAAAAGGGGTAATTTCTCCCTTGAACCAAAGGAGGTTACGAGCCGATGAATTACAGGATTTTGTGCTCCAGAGCGTATTTCATCACCCCAACTACCGAATGTGCGCCTGCTTTGCGGAAAATATTCTTGCGGTGCGATTCAACCGTGCGCTCGCTGATGAAGAGTTGATCGGCTATTTGTTTGTTGGAATATTCTTTGGCAATGAGCTTAACAATCTCAATTTCACGTTCGGTGAGTGCGCTGCTGTTAACCTTTTGAGAGGCTTCAAGGAGTTTGAGCGAAACATCCGGGCTCACATACTGCTGTCCGAGCATCACGTGGCGGATGGCTTTCACCAATTCTTCACGTGAGTTGCTTTTCATCACATAACCCTGCACCCCACAAGCCAGCACGTCTTTGATGATTTCGGGTTCGTCGTGCATGCTCAGCACCAACATGGACAAGTTGGCAAAGCGCGATCTTACTTCCTTGATAAACGATGTATGCTGCACATCGGGTAGGCTGAAATCGGTTACCAGCAAGTCTACCTGCACATAACTCAATAACTGCATGGCCATGCGCGCGTCGCCGGCTTCTGCCACCACCTCCATATCGGGTTCAGAACTCAAGAGGGTTTTGATGCCATCGAGCAGTATCCGATGGTCATCGACGAGCATGAGGCGCCAGCGTTTTGCTTCAGACATGGGTTGGATGGTTTTGTGGAGGCCTTGAGGCTTGCCGCCAAGTTAATAAAAGCAATTGCAAAGCCGAAAGTTTTTACGGTTTTGGTGGGCGCAATCGGGCAAAAAAACTTTTGAGCAAGGCAGCGCTTTCTTCGGCACAAATACCGGTAGCATACAAGGTTTTGGGGTGCAACAGCTCACCACAGAGCAAGAAGCCTCTTTTAGGATCGGGGGCACCCACCACTACCCGGTTGATTTGCGACCAAAACAAGGCACCGGCACACATGACACAGGGTTCGAGCGTTACGTACAGCGTGCAATCGGTTAGGTATTTTCCTCCCAGGTGATTGGCTGCTGCGGTAATGGCCTGCATTTCGGCATGGGCTGTAACGTCGTTGAGCTGCTCGGTAAGGTTATGTCCGCGGCCGATGATGCGGTTACCCGCAACCACCACCGCGCCCACCGGTACTTCGCCTTTTGCAGCAGCTTTTTCGGCTTCTTTCAGCGCCTCGCGCATCCAGCGGGTATCGTCTTGCTGTAAAATCTCCACAGCCCAAAATTACGCAGCCCGATTGGTCAGTGAAAGCTCAATGTTCAATGTGGTGCCTTGTCTGCCAGGCTTACTGTCGAGCTCGTAGCTGGCGCCCAAAACGCCCAGTCGGCTTTCAATATTGGCCCAGCCATGACCTTTGCTCTGGTTAAGCAGAGAGGTGTCGAAGCCCCGGCCATTGTCCTCGATCATCAGGCTCAAGCTTCCATCGGCTGCAACGAGGTTCACCACCACTTTGCTGCATTGGGCATATTTCATGACGTTGGTAAGCCATTCCTGGATGACGCGGTAGAGCAATTGCTCCGATTCAAGTGGTAAGCGCTGTTCAAGTCTGTAACTGTTAAGCTCAAAGGCAATGTGCTGTTGCGATTGGTTGAGGCGCTGCACCAGTTCTTCCAGCGCTTTGTCGAGTCCCTTTTTGAGCAGGGTTTGCGGCATGATGTTGTAAGCCAGGTGCCGCATTTCACGGTAGAGCTCATCGATGAGGAGCAGGCTTTTGCTTGGTTCGGGTGCACCGGCCTGGTTCAGGCTGAGTTTGAGCGCGGTGAGCAACTGGCCGATACCGTCGTGCAAATCCTGCGCAAAGCGTGTTTTTTCTTCTTCCTGGGCTGAAATAACGGCCTTTATTTGCGCCTGCTGCATTTGCAGGTTGGTAGCAGCGAGTTGCTGCTGCTGCTTGTAGCGGTAGCGCGAGCGGAGCACCAGGCCCAGGGCAACCAACAGTACCAAAACAACCACCAGGGCGGCTATCAGTTGGTTTCGGCGCAAAAGGCTCAGCTCTTTTTGTTGCAAACTGGCCTGACCAATGGCAATTTCACGGTCTTTTTTGTCAACCTCGTACCGCACTTCTACTTCACGCAGGCGTTTGTCGGCATCTGCCAGGTTGAGGCTGTCGCTGTATTGTTTGAAGCTGACGTGTGCCTCGAGGGCATCGGCTGTGCGGTTGGCGGCTTTCAAGATGAGCCAGCGGTTGCGATAGATGCGGTGCAGCAGCGTATTGGAGCCCAGTTCTTCGGCCAATTTGAGGGCCTCATCGCTGTGGTATATGGCCTGCGGCAGTTTGTTCAAATTCTGGTAATTTGCTGACAGCAGGTTGTGTGCCAGTGCAATGCCCAACCGATCGCCGGCCAACTGGCGGGCTTCGAGGCTCTTTAAGCCGGCCTCTTGTGCCAGGCCGTACCTTTCTGTTTCCTGATACACCCCGGCAATGTTGTACCAAGCCATGCCCATGCCATAGGCGTTGTTCAGCGCCTGGTGTATTTGGTGCGAGCGTTTGAACCAATCGAGTGCTTCTTCGGCATTGCCGGCATCCCGACTGGCGTTGCCCATGTTGTTATAGTAGGCTGCCAGGTTAAATGAATCGTTATTGCTTTGGGTGAGGGCAATGGCTTTTTCGAAATAAGGACGCGCCTTGTTGTATTCCTTCTTGTCGCCATAAATAAGGCCAATGTTGTTATAGGTATTGGCCAGGTAGCCTTGCGCTTTTTCGTTGTTCTCAAAATACTTGAGTGCTTTCATGTACAGGCTGAGTGCCTGGTCGAAGCTGCCCAGGTTCCAGTGGCTGAGGCCCATGTTGGTGTAGATGGAGCCTATGAGTTCGGGGCGTTTCAGCTTTTCGGCGGCTGGAAGTGCTTGTTTGTAGGTTTCGAGGGCTGACAGGTATTCTCCGGCCACATCGTGTACCACACCCATTTGGTTGTATAGGTTGTACAAACCACGTAGGAAGTTGGTTTTTCGGGCCAGTGTCAAGCCTTGTCTACCATATGCCAAAGCCGCATCGCGCTCGTAGCGGTGCATGGCTACCAATTGCACAAAGGCTTCGGCTTTGAGGGTGTCGTTTGGGGCTTCGCGGGTTACGCGCAACAGGCTGTCAATCACAGCCGGTGAAGCTTGAGCAAGGCACAGGCCCGTGCTTCCCAGGCTCAGCAAGAGGATCAATAAGGCTTTCATAGGTAGGTGATGCCACAAGTTAAGCTTTTTCAAATAGCCATCGACGCGAAAAGCCTTATTTTCGAAGCATGAAAACCATCGCTCTGCTGCCCGCCCGCTTATCGTCGACCCGTTTGCCCGAAAAAATGCTGGCCGATTTGTGCGGCAAGCCACTCATTGTGCGCAGCTGGGAAGCAGTGATGGCCACCGGACTGTTTGATGAGGTGTGGATTGTGACCGATCACGAACGCATCTACCAAGCCGCCGAAACGCATGGTGCCCGGGTGTGCATGAGTCGGGCCGACCACCCGAGTGGCAGCGACCGATTGGCAGAAGTCATTGCCGACAGAAATGAGGTGGAACTGGTAGTGAATGTGCAGGGCGACGAGCCATTCACAAGCAAAGAAAGCCTGAGCGCCCTGCTCAACTGCTTCAACGACCCGGGCGTGCAGGTGGCCTCGGCCTGTTGTGCGCTCCAACAACTGAGCGATTACCAAAATCCCAATGTGGTGAAGGTGGTGAAAGATGCCGCGGGCGATGCGCTCTATTTCTCGAGGGCACCCATTCCCTTTGCCCGCGATCAGGTTTGGCAAACCGATGAAGACGAGCTTCAACTTCCTGCCACCGTTTGGCAACACCTGGGCTTATACGCTTACCGCCGTGAGGCCTTGCTGCGCTTTACCTCACTGCCTCCTGCACCGCTTGAATTAACCGAAAAGCTCGAACAACTCCGACTGCTTCATTACGGCATCCGCATCCGCATGGCGGAGGTAGCTGAAAAGGCTGTGGGTGTTGATACGGCCGAGGACCTCGAAAGGGCCCGCGAGCTGTTTATTTCCCGTGGGCGTAAGTAAACTGGATGTCTTGAATTAAGTCGGGATGCAGGCTTTTGGCCACCGGACAAGTGCGTGCGGTACGTTCAATGAGTACGCGGTCGTGTTCTTTGTAGTCGCGCGGAAAACGCAGCATTATATGAATTTCGGTAATCCGCCGCGGATCGGTCCCCATCACCTTGAGCACTTCTCCGTTCATCCCGCTAACGTCGATGCCGTGGTTGTTGGCCATGATGCCGATGACGGTCATCATGCAGCTGAGCAGGGCCGCCGAAACCAGGTCGGTGGGCGAAAATGCCTCACCTTTTCCGTGGTTATCGAGCGGGGCATCGGTAATAATTTCGTTTCCTGAGCGTATATGGGTAGCCCGGGTGCGCAATTCTCCCAGGTAAATGGTGCTAGCTGTGTTCATAAGTGCTAATTTAGAGAACTTTTAACCTTTTAGGTTGTGTATTTATGCAGATGCGACTGACTTTGCTTTGCGTGTTTTTACTAGGTGCTGTTTCGCCGGCATGGGCGCAGCTTCCCGAAGGCAATACAGGCGAAGGAGGCACACAGCTCAATTATTTCAAATATGCCACCGGCGGTTTGGGTTTGCATAACCTGGGTTGGTATGCCGGCGCCAAGCTGGGCAAAAGCACCTCGCGCCTATCCGACCGCATCTGGGAGTTCGATCTTTGGCGTACGCGGCATCCCAAAGAAATCAGGATGAGCAACCCGCAGTTCATCAATCCGCGTCCCTACGTTTTTGGCAAGCTCAACGACTTATTCCTGCTGCACATCGGCTACGGCCAGCAACGACTCATTTTCGACAAAAGCGAAAAAAGCGGGGTGGAAGTGCGCTACCAGTGGACCATTGGTCCGAGCGTGGCCCTGCTCAAGCCGGTGTACCTCGACATCCTTTATCCCGTCAATCCCAACGACCCCTTTTTGCTCACCACGCGCACCGAGCGCTACGATCCTACGAAGCATTTTGAGAACAACATTTACGGCAGTTCCCGTTTTACTACCGGCATCGAAGAAGTGGGCATTCAGCCGGGCATTTACGCCAAGGGTGGAATGATTTTCGAATGGGGTGCGTTTACCGAAGAGGTGCGGGTGTTGGAGGCCGGACTGAGTGTAGATTATTTTCCGCAGCGTTTACCGGTGATGACCGCCATCACCAATCCGCAGTTTTTCTTTTCTTTCTACCTAGGCTTTCAATTAGGGAAGCGCTGGTAATTGCTTAATTTTGAGCCATGCAAGATACTTTGGTTGTTGATGTAAGAGAGCAGCGCCGCAAAAAGCCTGATTGGCTGCGCGTCAAGCTCCCTACTGGTAAAGAATACCTCCGGGTGCGTAACCTGGTCGATCAATACAAGCTGCACACCATCTGCGAAAGCGGCAATTGTCCGAACATGGGCGAATGCTGGGGTGCCGGCACTGCTACCTTTATGATTTTGGGCAACGTTTGTACCCGTGGCTGCTCGTTTTGCGCCGTGGC
>Ga0209278_1000462_pt1 | contig 32194 bp, 25 predicted proteins | sample JI81BgreenDNA_FD_187504 | JGI IMG/M metagenome (GOLD analysis project Ga0209278, IMG submission 187504) | Wastewater effluent complex algal communities from Wisconsin, to seasonally profile nutrient transformation and Carbon sequestration -... | ecosystem: Engineered > WWTP > Effluent > Algae...
GGAAGAAGCCCATGGCCGACCGAGCGTTGGACGCTGTCACTTGGCCACCGCGCGCCCTCACCTCGGGCCTTGAAGCCCGCCGCATTCTGACCGAAAACGGACGTCCAAAGCCACCTTGGCCCGTCATCTAAGTTTTACACCACCGGCCAGTCACCTTCAGAGCATCCATGCGTCATCCCGGACAGCCAAAATCGCCTCCAGCTTGGTATCGAGACCGAGGTCCATCCTACATCGAGAAGCAGTTTTCAGCTGCGCTTGGCGAATTAGCTGACCTCATCGAAAGCGAACATTGGTTCGGAGACGCAGAAAAGCACGGGCGATATCGCGTTGACTTCATACTGAAGGATGCCCGGCTGATAATTGAACTTGATGGTCATGAATATCATTCAACCAAGGAGCAGCTAGAGAGAGACGCGATTCGACAGAGATATCTTACACGGGCTGGCTACTCAGTGATCCGTTTCACCGGGCGGGAGATTAATCGTGACCCAGCAGCCTGCGTGCGCGAGGTCAGAGAGATGTATCAAGAGCGAATGCAACGTGCACCAGCCAAATACCGCGTACTATACGTCGACTATAAATTCCTAACACGCCAGATGTTTAATGCCAGAAAATTCTATAACAACCTTCATCCTGAGAAGAAACTACAAATACCCGATCTCGAAGTTTTCATTTCACACGCAGCGGGCTGGCTACACGAAAAATCGTTCATTACCGCGTTTGTGTTTGTTCGGCCGGAGGAGGAACCCCACATTAAGGCATTGGACGGAAGAACGACGGAATTCGAGAAGGGTGAGGTCCGGATCAACGTTGTGGCCGATGAACTCTATTCATGCGAGCTCGGAATCCACATGGAAAGCTACGCACATCTCTTCGACGAGTTTTTTCTTGTAGCAGATGACCCAATCTACATACTTCCTTTTACGTCGGTGTTACCCGCAACGCTCAGCGGCGATGTCTTTGGCGATCAGAACTTCGAGTTGCTAGCGGGAGGCAAGCTCCTGCGAAAGGGAAACGACGAAACCTGTTTTGCTGGGACTGACCTTGCAAAAGTTCGCTGGCAAGATGTTTGGTACCCGATTGGTACCGCGATGGGGCTTCAGCTCTACGAGTTGTAACCGATCGCAAACGAAAGTGGGTGCAGGGCCTCAGGCCCTGCCCGCCGGAGGCCCTTCTTCTAAGACAACCTCAAAGCACCCCGCCGCCCATGAACAGCCGGAACGCGCCGACCACGATCACGATGAGGTTGAGGTTCCGCCCGGCGTCCTTGCCCGACAAAAATCCCAGCCCCAGCCCGACCATGGCGAGTGGGATGATCGCCCAGTTGGCCCAGCCGAGGAAGGGCAGGAAGGCGAAGATGGCGAGGCCGAGGGCGACCAGGCCGATCATGAGCGAGAAGATGTTCAGCATGGTTTGAATGTGGGGAACTTCCGCCCCGACGCAATACGCCGCAGCGACATTATTCACAGGGTTGCCGCGCTTCCGATTCGGGTTTACGTAAACGTCAACCTGTGAGCTGGGGAGTGAAGCCATGGATCTGAATTTCAGCGCCGAAGATATTGCCTTCCGGGATGAGGTGCGTGCCTTCATCCGCGATCATTATCCCACCTATTTGCGCGACAAGATCGACGAAGGTGAGGAGATGGCGAAGGAAGATTTCCTCGCCTGGCACAAGGTGCTGCACGAAAAGGGCTGGATCGTGCCGGCCTGGCCCGTGGAATATGGCGGCACCGGTTGGACCGCGACGCAGCGTTACATCTGGTCCGAAGAAACTGCCGCCGCCGATACCGTGCGGTTGATGCCATTCGGCCTCAGCATGGTTGGCCCGGTGATCTACACCTTTGGCACGCCCGAGCAGAAGGCCAAATTCCTGCCGCGCATTCTTTCGGGTGAGGATTGGTGGTGCCAGGGTTATTCCGAGCCCGGCGCCGGTTCCGACCTTGCCTCGCTGCGCACCCGCGCCGAGCGTTTCACCGGGGACGATGGCAAGGAATATTACCGCGTCAACGGCCAGAAGACCTGGACGACGATGGCGCAGCATGCCGATTGGGGCTTCTTCCTCGTCCGCACCGATCCCACCGCCAAGATCCAGGAAGGCATTTCCTTCCTGCTGATCGACATGAAGACGCCCGGCATCACCGTACGCCCGATCATCACCCTGGGCGGTGAGCATGAGGTCAACGAAGTCTGGCTGGAAGACGTGATCGTGCCGGTGGAAAACCGCGTGTTCCACGAAAACAAGGGCTGGACCTGCGCCAAGTTCCTGCTGGCTCACGAACGCACCGGCATCGCCGGCGTGGCTGCTTCCAAGCGCAATGTGGAGCGCATCAAGCAGGTGGCGCGCAACACCGAAGACGGCGGCGAGGCCCTGCTGGCCAACCCGTTCTTCAAGCGCAAGGTGGCCGAGCTGGAGGTTGATCTGGCGGCGCTGGAATATACCGAACTGCGCACGCTTGCTGGCGAAAGCAGCGGCAAGGGGCCGGGGCCGGAATCCTCGCTCTTGAAGATCAAGGGCACCGAAATCCAGCAGCGGCTCACCGAACTGGCGCTGGAAGCCGCCGGCACCTACGGCGCGCCGTACTTCCGTTCGATGGGCGAAGGCGACAACAGCTTCGCCGTCGGCCCGGACAGCGCCCGCCGCACCGCACCGGTGTATTTCAACATGCGCAAGACCAGCATCTATGGCGGGTCCAACGAGATCCAGCGCAACATCATCGCAAAGATGGTGCTGGGGCTTTAACTTCTACCCCCTCTCCCCTTGTGGGAGAGGGTCGACTCGGCGCAGCCGAGCGGGGAGAGGGGTTGCCGCAACGGTGACACCCCCTCTCCCGTCCCGGGCCAAGGCCCGGGCCACCCTCTCCCACAAGGGGAGAGGGAATTGAGCTTGGGGACGGAACATGGATTTCAATTTCACCGAAGAACAGACCATGCTGCGCGACATGCTTTCGCGCTACCTGGCGGACACCTATAATTTTGATGCCCGCCAGAAGGTGGTGCACGGCGGCAAGGGCTGGAACCCGGCCGTGTGGCAGGCCTTTGCCGAAGAACTCGGCGTGCTGGGCGCGCCCTTTGCCGAAGCGCATGGCGGCCTGGGCGGCGGCGCGATCGAGAATATGGTGGTGATGGAAGAAATGGGCCGCGCCATCGTGCTCGAACCCTATCTCTCCACCGTTGTCATCGGCGGCGGCGCGTTGAAGCATGTGGGCGGCGCGATTGCTGACGCCGTGATCCCGACGATCATCGCCGGCACCACCCGCATCGCCTTTGCCGCCTATGAACCGCAGGGCCGTTTCTATCTCAACGATCTCACCACCACGCTGAAGGGCGGCCAGTTGAATGGCCACAAGGCGGTGGTGGAAGGCGCGTCACATGCCACGCATCTGCTCGTCACCGCGCGCACCGCCGGCGGCCAGCGCGATGCCGGCGGCGTGGCGCTGCTGCTGATCCCGGCCGACGCCAAGGGCATCACCCGCCGCGATTATCTCACCGTGCACGGCACCAGCGCTTCGGAAGTCTACTTCGAAAATGTTGCTGTCGGCGCCGAGCACATCTTGCGCGAAGAAGCGCTGCCGCTGATCGAGGCCGTGGTTGATGAAGCCACTGCCGCCCTGTGCGCCGAAGCCTGCGGCGTGCTGAAGGTGCTGCACGCCACCACGCTGGATTACGCCAAGCAGCGCAAGCAGTTCGGCAAGGCGATCGGTGATTTCCAGGTGATCCAGCACCGCCTGGTGGACATGTTCATGGAAGTTGAGCAGGCCGTTTCCATGACCATGATGGCCACGCTCAAGCTGGACACCGCCGAGCGCAGCGCCGCGGTTTCGATGGCCAAGGCCAAGGTGGGCAAGGCCGCCAAGTTCGTCGGCCAGAACGCCGTGCAGATCCATGGCGGCATCGGCATCACCCAGGAACTCGCCGTGGGCCATTATTTCAAGCGCGCTACCCTGATCGAAAACCAGTTCGGCAGCGTGGACTTCCACCTGTCCCGCTACGAAGGCATCGCGCTGGCGGCGTAAGCGCCTGCAGCACCGCAAACGAGAAGGCCGGGCAGCGATGCCCGGCCTTTTTGTTGCTGCAGGATAGAAGCAGTAATCAAAGCCTCCGGCGGGCAGGGGTGACCCCTGCACCCGTTTGTTGGTTTGGTGCCCTGTTTCGAAGGTTGGGGCCGAACCCAAACGAAAGTGCGTGCAGGGGCTCAGCCCCTGCACGCCGGAGGCATTCTTCTTCTCCCCCGGCCAAACCCGAACCCGCTCATGCCGAGCTTGTCGAGGCACGCGCTGACTGCGGTGCGTGCCTCGACAAGCTCGGCATGAGCGGGATGGTTCTTGTTGCAACCGCCCCTAGATCAGATCACCGCCCGCTGCCGACGCTGTGGTGCCATGCGCCTGATAGGCCTTGATCACGTTGCGGCCCACCGTCCAGCGATGCACTTCGTCCGGCCCATCGACCAGCCGCTGCGAACGGATATGCGTGTACCAGCTCGCCAGCGGCGTATCCTGGCTGTAGCCCAATGCGCCATGCAGCTGGATGGCGGTATCCACCACCTTGTGCACCATATGGGCCAGGAACACCTTGGCGATGCTGTTTTCCTGCCGCAGATCCATGCCCTTTTCCGCCTTGTAGGCGATGTGCAGCAGCATCAGCCGCGCCATGTAAAGTTCGCTGGCGCATTCGGCGAGCATGAACTGCACGCCCTGGCGGTCGCTCAGGCGCTTCCCGAACGTCTCACGGCTCGTCACATGCGCTGTCGCCAGATCGAGCGCGCGCTGCGCCATCGCCACATTGTGCATGCCGTGCCGCAGCCGGCCATAGGCCAGCCGGTGCTGCCCCATGTTGAAACCATTGCCTTCACCGCCCAGCAGATTTTCCGCCGGCACCACCAGATCCTTGATCTCGATCTCGCTGTGGCCGCCGCCCATCACCTGCGAAAGCGGGCCTTCGATCGCCATCGTCTTGATGTCGCGCTTGATGATGTAGCCGGGGTTGGGCAGTTCCACGATGAAGGTGGAAAACTGCCGGTGGCGCGGCGCATCGGGATCGGTGCGCGCCATCACCACGGCCAGATCGGCAGCGCTGGCGGCAGACGAGAACCACTTCTCGCCGTTCATGATGTAATTGCTGTTGCCGTCCTTCACCGCGGTAGTGCGCATGCCGGTGGCATCGGCGCCGGCGGCCTTCTCGGTCATCGAGTAACAAACGCGCTTTTCGCCATTCAGCAGCGGTTTCAGATATTTCTCCTTCTGAAACTCCGTGCCATGCGCCAACAGGGTGAGCATCGTCGCATCATCCGGCCCCTGGCTGTTCATCGACAGCGCACCCAAGTGGCTTTGCCCCAGTTCCATCTGCACCAGCGCATTGGCCAGCGGGCCCAGCCCCATGCCGCCATGTTCCTTGGGAATGAACGGCAACCACAGGCCCTGCGCCCGCGCCTTGGCCCGCAATTCGTTCAGCACCGTCTTGTAATCCGCGCCGTCCTTCAACGCCTGCTCGGCCGGCCGGCATTCATCGTTCACCCATTGGCGCACGCGCTCGCGAACGGCCTTGGCTTCGGCTGGAATCTCGAAATCGATCGACATGGCTTGCCTCCCCTTTTGGGCGGAGCATAACCGGCAGGCGCACACCCGCAACCTATCACCTCTCCCCTCTCTCACCACAACACAACCTCGCTCATGCCGAGCTTGTCGAGGCACGCACCACAGTTTGGTCGGTGCCTCGACAAGCTCGGTATGAGCGAATCTGGGCTTGTTCAGGCGGAGAGATCACCGCGCGACACCGCGCCGTGTTGAAGCCCACGCCTACCCCGGCCACACCCGGCCCATGGCCACCCTCGTTCCCATCCTCGGCGATCAACTCTCCCACAATCTCGCCAGCCTGCGCGCCGTCACGCCAGACAGCGCGGTGGTGCTAATGATGGAGGTTGCGGAAGAAGCCACCTATGTCCCCCACCACCCGCAGAAGATCGCCCTGTTCTTCAGCGCCATGCGCCATTTCGCCGATGAACTGCGGAGCGCGGGCTGGACGGTGGATTATGTGCGGCTGGACGATCCCGCCAACACCGGCGATTTCACCGGCGAAGTCACCCGCGCCGCTGCCCGCCATGGCGCCACCCGCATTGTCACGGTTGCGGGCGGCGAATGGCGCGTGCTGGAAAGCCAACGCCAATGGGCCGAACACGCCCGCCTGCCGCTGACCATCCTCGATGATGATCGCTTCCTCTGCCCCATCGAACAGTTCGCGGGCTGGGCGAAGGGCCGCAAGCGCATGATCATGGAGGATTTCTACCGCATCATGCGCCGGCAGACCCGCCTGTTGATGGACGGGGATCAGCCGGTGGGCGGCCAGTGGAATTTCGACCAGGAAAACCGCAAATCCGTGCCGAAAGGCCACCGCTTCACGCCCCCCATCCGCTTCGCTCCCGATGCCATCACGCAAGACGTGCTGGCGCTGGTGGCCGCCCGCTTCCACAATCACTTCGGCAGCCTGGACAGCTTCGCCTGGCCCGTCACGCGGCACCAGGCGCTGCAGGCACTCGAAGACTTCATTACCCACCGCCTCCCCGGCTTCGGCGATTTTCAGGATGCGATGGTCACCGGCGAAGATGTGCTCAACCACAGCCTGCTCGCCCCCGCGCTCAACCTCGGGCTCCTCTCCCCCCTCGAAGTCTGCCAGGCCGCCGAAGCCGCATACCACGCCGGCACCGCGCCGCTGAACGCCGTGGAAGGCTTCATCCGTCAGATCCTCGGCTGGCGCGAATATGTGCGCGGCCTCTACTGGTTTGCCGGGCCGGATTACACCGCCCGCAACCACCTCGGCGCCACCCGCCCCCTGCCCGCCCTGTTCTGGGGCGCGCCCACCGATCTGAAATGCCTCAGCGAAGCCGTGGACGCCACCCGCCGCAACGCCATGGCCCACCATATCCAGCGCCTGATGATCCTGGGCAATTTCGCCATGCTGGTCGGCACCGATCCCGCCGAAGTCCACCGCTGGTACCTCGCCGTCTATGCCGACGCGCTGGAATGGGTGGAGGCCCCCAACGTCATCGGCATGTCCCAATTCGCCGACGGCGGCCTGATGGCCACCAAGCCTTATGCGGCCGGCGGCGCCTACGTGAACCGCATGAGCAACCACTGCAAAACCTGCCGCTACGACGTCAAACAGCGCACCGGCCCCAAAGCCTGCCCGCTGAACTCCCTCTATTGGGATTTCCTCGCCCGCCACGAAGGCTTGCTCAGCAGCAACCAACGCCTCTGGCGCATGTACGACGGCTGGCGGCGCTTTGCGCCGGACGAACAAGCCCGCATCCGCGCCCAAGCCGCCCAATTCCTCGCCACCCTCGCATAAAACCAACCCCGCTCATCCTGAGCTTGTCGAAGGACGAGCCTGTCGAGGCACCCCACCCCACCGGAGGACCAAAATGCCCAAACGCACCTCCCCCCAAGACGCGCACGACATCACCCAGGCCGACGACCTCCAACACGCCGTCCACGACAAACGCGAAGGCTGGCGCGCCAACCCCACCAAAGCCCGCCGCCGCCAACGCCGCTACACCGGCCTGCTGACACGCGAACTGCTCAAACAAGGCGGGGTGGAAGTGGAGGAGTGATCCACCGCCTTAGCGCCCGATCGCCGCCAGCGTACCGCCCACCATCTGATCGATGAACAGCGCCAGTTCGGCTGCGCTCACTTGTTCGAACCGCATCAGCGCCAGCGTGTGCGCTCCGCCGACGAACAGCCGCGCCGCCGAATTGAGCGCCGGGCTGTCGGGCGCTTCCCGGGCCAGAACCGCGCGCACATGCGCCTGCAACTGGCCCTGCAACGCCAGGAACTGCGGCCACACATCGGCGCGCACGCCAGTACTCCAATCCAGCCACACGCGCACCGCATCGGGCTGGTCCACCGCCATGTCGGCCGTGTGCCGCGCCAGCGTGGTTAGCGCCTCTCGCACTGGCGCGCTGGGCGCATCGGCGGCCTGCACCATGGTAACAATCGCCGCCGCCACCGCCTCCAGCACCGCCGCCACCAGATCGGCGCGGGTGCGGAAATAACTGTAGACCGCCGAAACCGACACGCCGGCCCGCTCCGCCACCTGCGCTTGGGTGGCCCGCGCAATGCCGTGATCGGCAAAGCAGGCGATGGCATGGCCCACCAGCTGGGCGCGGCGATCGGCGGGCAACAGGCGCGTGCGGGCGGGCTTCTTGGTCATCGCGCCTGCCATACCCCCTCCTATTGACAATTGCCACAATAAGCTTATTGCGTGTTCTATCAATAAGGGGGAAAGCCGATGGCAACCGCGGATGTGATCGATGGCCAGCGCATGACGGTGCGCCGCATGGCCTTCCGCTTTCCCGAAAGCCTGGGCGGCCTGTGGAACCGCAAGCGCCCGCAGTTCAGCCACATCGTCAACGCCGCCTCGCTGGGCATGCCGTACCTTGAACCCTATCTGATCGACACGATGCGCCAGGCCCGCGCCAAACTCACCGATCCGTGCCTGATCGCCGACATCGATCTCTACATCGGCCAGGAAGCCGCGCATTACCGCCAGCACCAGCAGTTCAACAAACGCCTCGCCGATATCGGCTACACCGCCGTGCCGATGATGGAGGCGATGCTGAAGGCCGACTACCAACGCTTCGGCAAGGATCGCAGCTTCACCTTCAACCTCGCCTATGCCGAAGGCTTCGAAGCCATGGCGCTGGCCATCGGCCACATGCTCATCGAAGATCGCGACTATCTGTTCCGCGACGGCGAACCGGCCGTGTCCTCGCTCATCCTCTGGCACTTCGTCGAGGAGATCGAGCACAAGTGCGCCACCTTCGACATCTTCAAGGCGCTCGATGGCCGCTATCACTGGCGCATCTGGGGCCTGCTCTATGCCACATGGCACATCATGGCGCGCACCAGGCAAGGCTATGGCGCGCTGCTGGCCGAAGACGGGCTGTGGCACGATTGGCGGTCACGGCTGGCCATGTATCGCCTGCTGCTGCGCATGTTCCGCCGGCTCGCCCCGCGCTTCGCCCGTATACTGAAGCCCGGCTATGATCCCCGCCAAGTCGCCGATCCACCCTGGGCGCTGGCCTGGTGGCGCAAGTTCGGCGACGGCGAAAAGGGCCTGGCCGAACTCGACATGACCCGCCTCCACGAAGCCGAACCCGCCGCCGGAGCCGCCGCATGATCATGATGCCGGAACGCACCCGCGTGCTGCTGTTCCTCAACGGCACCCTGCTGTTCGTGTTCGCGCTCTTCGTTGGCTGGCAATGGTTCATCGCCCTGCTCGGCCAGATCGTCGCCTGGCCCCTGATCCCACCCATCGAAGCCCACATCCCCGGCGACCCCCGCGCCTGGCGCATGGTCCACATGGAAGCCATCACCCACGGCCTGCTGCTGATGGGCTGGGGCCTCGGCGGCCCCTTCATCCGCCTCTCCCCCCGCCAACACCGCGTGTTTTTCTGGAGCGCCACCATCACCGCCTGGCTGTTCACCGTCCCCGCCTGGCTCAACGCCCTCTTCGGCACCCGCGGCCTCGCCTGGGGCGGCGGACCGTTCGGCGGCGGCCTCGCCAACGACCTCATCTTCCTGAGCGGCTGGCCACCGCTGGTGGCGGTGCACATCACGCTGGCGCTGGCGGTGATCGGCCTGTGGCGCACGGTGCGCAGCTTGCCGAAGGGGTGAAGGGGCAGAAGAAGCGGCCTCCGGCGGGCAGGGTCGCAGACCCTGCACCCGTTCGTTTGAGGCGGCGCTGTCGCATCAACAGCCTGACCTGCGACCACCTCGCCCGCCACGAAGGCGGCCTAAGCAGCAACCAGCGGCTGAGCCGCATGGGTGACGGCTGGCGACGGTTCTAAACCGACGTGTAGGCGCGGATTAGGGAACTGGCGGCGAGGTTCCTTGCGGGGTTGGCATATGCTACCCCGGTCTCCATGGCAGCAATCTTAACGCCACCGACTTCCGTCGAATTGCAGCAACTCCCACCTTGCAATTTCGTATCGACAAGGTCATGGGTTTCACGAGTCCATGACGACCGACCCGCGCCGGCGTCAGGCACATTGGGAGCGGGGCGTGTCAAAGAGATTTGTGTTTCGGCAAGTCTGTAGTCGTGATTTGCAAACGTTCCTTGATGATGGCGAGATTCGGGCAAAGAATCACCCGACGCCACAGCGCGTTCATCAAACGTCCTACGCGAACATAGTAGAAACGCGCGGCACGTCCATCTTTACCCTACCTCATGGCGGGGTAGTGAACGACTATGTGCCGTTTTATTTCTCTCCCCTGACAAGCTTCACGTACACGATTAGTCAGGGAAATGCCGATTTGCGCTGCCCTGACAATAACGTGCTTGGCAAAGCGCAAGACGACGAAAGAATATTTTTTGTATGCGAAGTAGATGGATTTTCAGGATCAAATCTTCATTACTGCTTCAGCGATTTAGCGCTCAATACGGCAGCTCCCATGCCAACTTTAGAAGCAAATTTGTCTAATCTTCATCAGCATGTTGCGTGGCATGTATTTGATGACTCACCATACAAGGCCCAAATTCCGGAGATTGGATATCAGGGTGTTTGCCAATATTTCAATAGCCGACCAATACCGCAAAAATATCTCATTCGTTCCAAACAAAGAATGGCTGAGTTTCTGGTAAAATCTGCCGTGCCGCTGTCCATGGTAACGTGTGTTGTCACGAGGAGCCCGCAAATGCAGCAGACACTCGAAACTATCATGCAGTCCTCCAATTGGAACATACCTGTTTTCGCCAAACCCGGGTGCTATTTCTCATGAGCCTCATTTTCAAAACTGGCGACATGTTCGCTGAGCCTGTTGAGGCTATTGTTAACACGGTCAATTGCGTTGGAGTCATGGGCAAGGGCGTTGCTCTGGAATTTAAGCAACGCTGGCCAGAGAATTTTAAGGTGTATAAAGCAGCGTGCGACAACAATAGACTCAACCCAGGTACGCTGCTGATTTACGAAAATGCAAAGCTATTCGAGCACGCCCGCCCGCGGTTTTTGGTGAATTTCCCGACAAAAAAACACTGGCGATCTCCCTCCAAGTTGTCTTACATTGAAGATGGTTTGGATGCATTAATTTCGGAAATCACCCGACTTCAGATCAAATCTATTGCAATTCCACCTCTTGGGTGTGGTAATGGTGGACTTGAATGGGATGACGTCAGGCGTACAATATCGAAAAAATTATCCGTTCTAGAAGGAGTTAAGATTGTTGTCTTTTCTCCGAAAGAAAGCAATGACGATCCTGAATTTGCTGCAAAGACGTCCTTTGCAATGAACGCCACGCGAGCAACATTGCTGAAAGCCCTGTCGGAGCTGGAGGTTCATTTCGACGGCGCTTTTGATCGGGTTTCATTGCAGAAGATAGTTTACTTCTTGCAAGTTCTTGGGGTCGACTTTCGTTTGGAATTCAAACGCAACCTCTACGGACCGTATTCCGAGGTCCTGAAGAAGGCGTTTGGAGCACTCGAACGGCACGGTATGATTTCCGGCTTCTTCACCGGTGAGCGGCTAGCCCATGTGACGCCGGCGGGATGTGCAACAGCAGACGAATATCTAGCGACCAACAGCTTAGACGTTGATGGCGTGATCCAAAGGCTTTCCCGCCTGATCGAGGGATATGAAGGGCCTTATGGAATGGAGCTTTTGTCCTCAGTTCATTGGCTCGTAGCTAACGAGAAACACCGGTCTGCGGACACAGTGATCATGGCCCTGCACAGTTGGAGTGACCATAAGAACTCTTTTGATGAAACCTCAGTGAAGATGGCCTTTTCTCGCCTGAGGGAAGATGCCCTGATCGCAGCGTGATAGGGTGCAGGGGCTCAGCCCCTGCCCGCCGGAGGCGTTCTTGCTTGGTCCTCTGTCCTACACGGGCCGGGCCTGTCATCATGGGGGCGATGGGCTTTGGGGTGGTGCGGGTTTGGGCTTTTCGCCGGGACGGGACGGGCGGTTTGAAACACGCGAGATGCGGAAAAAGTGTCAAATCTGGAATGGTGGCGTGGCGGGGTAGTGCGTGCCTCGACAGGCTCGGCATGAGCGGGTTTGGGGTGTTGGGACGGGGCAAGAAAAAGGGGCGGCTGGTGGGCCGCCCCGGTTGGGTTTGGTGCTGGTGGTTGTTCCCACCCCCGGCCCCTCCCGCAAGCGGGAGGGGAGGCGGTTGGTGGGTCGCCTTAATGGCCCGCCAGAGCCGCCAGTAGCAAGAGCGCCACGATGTTGGTGATCTTGATCATCGGGTTCACGGCGGGGCCGGCGGTGTCTTTGTAGGGGTCACCCACGGTGTCGCCGGTCACCGCCGCCTGGTGGGCGGGGGAGCCTTTGCCGCCGTAGGCGCCTTGTTCGATCACCTTCTTGGCGTTGTCCCACGCGCCGCCGCCGCTGGTCATGGAGATGGCCACAAAGAGCCCCGAGATGATGACGCCCATCAGCAGGGCACCCAGCGCGGCAAAGCCGTTGCCTTGGCCGGCGACGGCGGTGATGACGTAATAGACCACCACGGGCGCGAGCACCGGCAGCAGCGACGGCACGATCATTTCCTTGATGGCGCCGGCGGTGACGAGGCCGACGGTGCGGGCATAATCGGGCTTCACTTCGCGGGTGGCGATGCCGGGGTTTTCGCGGAACTGGGCACGGATGTCTTGCGCCACAGCTTGTGCCGTGCGGCCTACCGCTGTCATCGCCATGCCACCGAACAGATAGGGCAGCAGCGCGCCGAGCAGCAGCCCGACGACGACGTATGGATTGGACAGGGAGAAATCGACCGGGACGTCCTTGAAGAACTGCGCCAGATCCTCGGTATAGGTGGCGAACAGCACCAGCGCGGCGAGGCCGGCCGAGCCGATGGCATAGCCCTTGGTGACGGCCTTGGTGGTGTTTCCCACCGCGTCCAGCGCATCGGTGCGCTGACGCACTTCGCCATCAAGGCCGGCCATTTCGGCGATGCCGCCGGCGTTGTCGGTCACCGGGCCATAGGCATCGAGCGCGACGATCATACCGGCCAGGGCCAGCATGGCGGTGGCGGCAAAGGCGATGCCGATCAGGCCGCCCAGTTTGAAGGTGGCGATGATGCCGGCAACGATCACCAGCGTGGGCAGCGCGGTCGATTCCATCGACACGGCGAGGCCCTGGATGACGTTGGTGCCGTGGCCGGAGTCTGACGCCTTGGCGATGGATTTGACCGGGCGATATTCGGTGCCGGTGTAATATTCGGTGATCCACACGATCAGCGCGGTGACGACCAGGCCAACGAGCATGCAGTAGAACAGCGCCCGGCCGGTGAAGCCGCCTTCGACGCCGGCAATGGTTTGGGCACCCGCGGCCGCCGGATCGGCACCGATCACGGCGTTCATATCGGGGAAGATGGCGGCCGTGGCGAACCACAGTGCCGGCACGGAGAGCAGGCCGGTGACGATCAGGCCCTTGTAGAGCGCGCCCATGATGGAGCCGCCGCCGAGACGGACGAAATAGGTGCCGATGATGGAGGTGATGATGCACACACCGCAGGCGAGCAGCGGCAGCGTCATCAGCTTGGCCGCATCACCGCCGGTCACGAGCAGGGCGCACAGCACCATGGTGGCGCCGATGGTGACCACATAGGTTTCGAACAGATCGGCCGCCATGCCGGCGCAATCGCCAACGTTGTCGCCCACGTTATCGGCAATCACGCCGGGGTTGCGATCGTCGTCTTCGTCAAAGCCGAGCTCGTTCTTGCCGACCATGTCCGCCCCCACGTCGGCGGCCTTGGTGAAGATACCGCCACCCAAGCGCGCGAAGATGGAGATGAGCGAGGCGCCGAACGACAGCGCAACCAGCGCATTGACGACCGCGCGGCTGGTGGGTTCGAGGCCCGAGGTGACCAGCGCATAGAAATAGCCGGCGATGGCCAGCAGCGCGAGGCCGGCGACGAGCATGCCGGTGACGGCGCCGGAACGGAACGCCATGGTGAGCCCGGCCTGCAGCGACTGGCGCGCGGCTTCGGCGGTGCGCACGTTGGCGCGCACCGAAATGTTCATACCGATGAAGCCGGTGGCGCCCGACAGCACCGCGCCCAGCACAAAGGCAACAGCGGGGATGACGCCCAGGAACAGCGCGACCAGCCCGGCGACGATCACGCCAACCACGGCAATCGCGGTATATTGTTTGGTGAGATAGGCGCCGGCGCCGATCTGGATGGCTTTCGCGATTTCCTGCATTCGGGCATTGCCCGGCGAGGCGCTGAGCACCTGGCGCGAGGTGATCACTCCATAGGCCACGGCGGCAAGCCCGCAGATGATGGCCAGAACGACGCTATCCATTGGTCCCCTTCCCCTTGTTGCGTGCCGCGCCCATTAAGATGGGTCTTGGGCATTTTGTCGCAGCATGACATGGGTTTTGCCGAACGCAAGCTGGTAGATGACGTTACGCAGCAAAGGGATAGGGGGAAGGCGCAATGCAGATTTCACGACGAGACGCGATGATGCTGGCCGGTGCGGCCGCAGCCGTGCCGGCGGGGGCGGCGCTGCCAACCGGCGTGATTGCGCCCGATGATGAAGCCGGCTGGGCGCGCATTGCCGCGCTTTATCCCAGCATGGCCGGCCCGGTGACTCAGCTGGAACATGGCTATTGGGGCAACATGGCCAACCAGGTGGCAGACACGCACCGCGCCATTGTGGAACGGCTGAACCGCGAAACCAGCATCTATGCCCGGCGGGCGATGCGCAAGGATCAGGCCATGGTGAAGGCCCGCGCGGCGCAGGCCATGGGCGTGCAGCCGGAGGAGATCGGTTTCTGCCGCAATGCTGCGGAAGGCCTGCAGGCGCTGATCAGCCAGTTCACCGGGGTGGCGGAAGGTGACGCGATCCTGTGGTCTGACTCGGATTATGAAACCAGCCATCATGCGATGCGGTCACTTGCGAAGAACCGGCGGGCGCAGGGCGTGATGATCGCCCTGCCACGGGCGCCAACGCGGGAGAACGTGATTGCTGCCTATGCCGAAGCGATCCGCAAGACGCCCCGGCTGAAGTTCGTGCTGCTCACCCACGGCACGCACAAATCCGGCATGGTGGTGCCGGTGGCAGAGATTGCCGCGCTGGCCAAGGCGGCCGGCGCCATGGTGCTGGTGGATTGCGCGCAGAGCTTTCGGATGCGGCCGTTCCTGGTGCCGGATTTCGGTGCGGATTATGTCGTGCTCAATTTCCACAAATGGACCGGCGCGCCGGTGGGTGTGGCGGGGTTCTGGATCCGGCCGGGTGCAGCGCCGATGATTGCCGCTGCTGCCGCGGAACCGGATGCAAAGCCGGAGGATGTGCAGGCCAAGGTGCATCAGGGCACGCTGGATTATGCGCCGCAGCTTACCCTGCCGGCGGCGCTGGACTTTCAGGAACAGGTGCTGCCGGTGCCGATGAAGCTGGCGCGGCTGCAATGGCTGCGCAACCGCTGGGTGCAGCCGCTGCGCGGGCTTTCGGGGTTGGAAATCATGCTGGGCGATGATCCGGCGACGTTTGGCGCGATCACCAGTTTCCGGATTGCCGGGCACACCAGCACGGCAGACAATATCGCCATCACCGATACGCTGTTCAATCAGTACAGGATCATGACCGTGCACCGTTCGGGGCTGGCCGATGGGGCCTGTGTCCGGGTGACGCCGGGGCTGTTCAGCCAAGCGACGGATTGTGACCGGCTAGTGGCGGCCTTGAAGGATCTGGTGCCGAAAATCGCGCGCGGCTAAGCCCGCTCAGCCGTGTTCCCAGCCCAGCCGGGTGGGCAGCGGAACCGGCGCGCCCGCAAACCGCAGCGAAACGCCAGCGCCCGGCAGCACCCGGCCCACCGCCGTCACCGGCCCGGCAGCGGCCGGCAGCGGGCCGGCACCGGGTGGCAGCGAAAACAGCAGTTCATAATCATCGCCGGCCGTGACCCGGGCCAGCAGATCATCCAGCCCGGCCGCCGGGCGGGAGAGCGGCACGGCGCCCAGATCAATCTCCAGCGCCACACCGCTGGCGGCCGCCAACCGCTCGGCATCGATCAGCAGGCCATCGGACACATCCATCCCCGCCGTCGCCACCCCGCCCAGCGCGGCCCCCAGCGCCAGCCGCGGCGTGGGCCGGCGGAAGCGGTTCAGCAACTGCTTGTTAAAAGCCGCTTTTCCCTGCGCCACGGCCAGGCCCAGCCCGGCGTCGCCAATGGTTCCCGACACATAGAGCACGTCGCCGGGCTGCGCACCTTGGCGGCCGAGCACCTTGCCGGGCTCCACCCAGCCGACCGCCGTGAGGCCCAGCACAGCGTGCTCAAGACCGCTGACGGTATCGCCGCCCCACAGCGAAACATTGAATGTTTCCAAAGCCCTGCCCAGCCCGGCCGCAAAGGCTTCGCGCCAGGCATCGTCCTCCGCCGCTGAAAGCCCCAGCCCCAGCAGCACACCGGCCGGCGTCGCCGCCATTGCCGCCAGATCGGAAAGGTTCACCGCCAACAGCTTCCACGCCACATCGGACGGCGGATCGCCGGGCAGATAGTGGACGCCGGCGGCCAAAATATCGTGGGTAAACACCAGGTTGCGACCCAATGGCGGGGTCCACACCGCCGCATCATCCGCCAGCCCGCGCGCGGCGTTGCTCGTCGCCAGCGGCGCCATCAGGCGGGCGATGAAGTCCCGCTCAGCCACGCACCTTGCGGGCGACCGCATCCAGCAAGCCATTGACGAACTTGGCTTCCTTGTCGTCATGGAAGGCGTGGGCGACATCGACATATTCGTTGATTACCGTCGCTGCTGACACATCGGCCCGCGCCACCAGCTCATAGACAGCGGCCCGCAGCAGCGCCCGCATCGGCCGGTCGAGCCGGTTCAGCGACCAGCCTTCGGCGAGGCCACTGGAGATCAGTTCGTCCAGCTCGGCCTGACGGACCGCAACGCCGGCCACTACATCATCGAAGAAGGGTTCATCGGCAGCGAGATATTCGGCACCTTCGATTTCCTGGCCCAGCCGGTGCTTGTGGAACTCGGTCAGCAGCTTGGGCACAGTCTCGCCGCGCATCTCCAGCTGGTATAGCGCCTGCACGGCCGCCAGGCGGGCGGCCGAACGGCCACGAAAATCAGGAATGTTGCTCACCGCGGCGGCCTTACGCGATTGTGGGAGGTCGCGGCAAGCGGCTCGACTTGTCCCCCTGCTGTCCCCGGCTTGTCCACAGGCCTGCCCACCGCGAAATTTTGGGCCCCGCCTTGGCATCGCCCCGTCGTTGCGCGATGACGCAGCCATGGCCAGCCCTCCACCTTCCATTACCCCGTTTCGTGTTCTCGAAGGCGGCCCGGCGAGCGCGACCCTGCCACAAAATCTGGAAGCCGAAGCCGCTCTGCTCGGCGCGCTGATGATCGATAACCGGCTGGTCGAAGACGTCATCACCAAGCTGAAGGCCGAACATTTCGCTGATCCGCTGCACGGCCGCATCTATGCCGCCATCCTCACCCTGTCGGCACGGGCGATGGCGGCGACTCCGGTCACGCTCAAGCCCATGTTCGATACGGATCCTGCCATGGCCGAACTTGGCGGGCCCGGCTATCTCGCCAGCCTCACCCAGAATGGCGCGGCGCTGTTGGCTGCAAAGGATTTTGCCCAGCAAATCTATGATCTTGCCCTGCTGCGTGAATTGATCCGGGTCGGCCGCGAGATGGTGACCGAAGCCAGCGACACCAGCCGCGACATCACGCCGATCACCCAGATCGAAGCGGCCGAAATGGCACTCTACAAGGTGGCCGAAGCCGGCGAAGTGCAAGGCACGGTCAAGACCTTCCTCGAGGCCGCCCGCGAAGCCGTTGCGCAAGCCGACCGCGCCAAACGGTCAGGCGGGCATCTGTCGGGCTACACCACCGGCCTCACTGGCCTGAATGAAAAAATGGGCGGCCTGCACAAGTCTGACCTGCTCATCCTCGCTGGCCGCCCGGCGATGGGCAAAACCAGCCTTGCCACCAACATCGCCTTTGCCTGTGCCCAGCGCTTTTCCCAGGACAGGGCCCGCGGCATCGAGGCAGACAAATCCTCCGGCGCGCCGGTGGCCTTTTTCAGCCTCGAAATGTCGGCCGATCAGCTCGCCACCCGTATCCTGGCCGAACAATCTGAAGTGAACGGCGAATCACTGAGGATGGGCAAGATCAGCGATGATGATTTCACCCGCCTGGCCCGCGCCTCCACCGAACTGGCGGCGCTGCCGCTGTGGATCGACGACACGCCTGGCCTGTCCATCGCCGCGCTGCGCACCCGCGCCCGCCGGTTGAAGCGCCAGCACGGTATCGGGCTGATCGTCGTCGACTATCTGCAGCTCCTGTCGGGCTCCAAGACCAGCGGCGGCGACAACCGGGTGCAGGAAATCTCGGAAATCACCCGCGGCCTGAAGACTCTGGCCAAGGAACTGCAGGTGCCGGTGATCGCGTTGTCGCAGCTGTCCCGCGCCGTGGAAAACCGAGAGGATAAACGGCCGCAGCTGGCCGATCTGCGCGAATCCGGCACCATCGAACAGGATTCGGATATCGTGATGTTCGTCTATCGCGAGGAATATTATCACGGCCTGAAACAGCCCGATCCCGAAGAGGCGGACAAGCACATGAAGTGGCGGGAAAAGGCCGAAAAAATCTTTGGCTTGGCCGAAGTGATCATTGCCAAGCAGCGCCACGGCGCCACCGGCACGGTACCGCTGACCTTCATCAAGCAGTTCACCAAGTTCGCCGACCGCGCCGAGGGTGATTTTGGCGGCGGCGACTATTGAGCGGGCTGCAGCGCTGCTCCGGCGGCTGGCATGGGGAAAACCCTTGGCAAACCCCGTCATTTCGCCACTATCAGCCGGCCGAAGCAGGGCGCATCCAGCCCGGCGTGATATTGCGGGTTGGCATGACCGCCCGGCAGGTGCCACTGTATTGGCAGGACTTCAGGGGGTAGCAGGGTTCCATGAACTTGGCTGAACATCTGTCGGCGCAGGGGCCGACACGCCGCGAGGTGTTGCGCGCGATCGGCATGATGGCGGGCACCGCCGTGCTGTACCAGGCGATGGAAGTGCTGGGCCACGCCAAGGAAACCCAGTTCGCCGGGCCGCCCAATCTGCAGGGCGCGCGGCCTGGCACGAAGGTGGTCGTGCTGGGGGCTGGCCTGGCCGGCATGCTGGCCGCCTATGAACTGAGCAAGGCCGGTTACGCGGTGGAGATCCTGGAATACAATAATCGTCCCGGTGGCCGGAACTGGTCACTCTATGGTGGAGACACCTATACCGAACTGGGCGGCGCCACCCAGAAAGTCGGCTTTTCCGAAGGCAATTACCTCAACCCCGGCCCGTGGCGCATTCCCTATCACCACCGCGCCCTACTGCATTATTGCAAGAAATTCGGCGTGGCGCTGGAACCGTTCATCCAGATGAACCAGCAGGCGCTGGTGCATTCGGCCAAGGCGTTTGGCGGCAAGCCGATGCGCTACCGCGAGTTGCACGCCGATTGGGATGGCAATGTCGCCGAGCTGCTGGCCAAGGCCATCGATAATCGCGGTCTTGATTCGGTGATGACCAAGGAAGACGCCGACCGCTTGCGCATCGCGCTGCGGGAATGGGGCGCGCTGGATCAGGATTTCAAATATTCCAAGAATTATCGCTCGTCCCGCCGGCGCGGCTTTGAACGGGCGCAAGGCGGCGGTGTGCTGGGTGAACCCATCCCGTCCGATCCCCATGCCTTCAAGGATATCCTCGATTCCGGCATCTGGCGCACCGTTGCCCAGCATATGAACATCGATCACCAGCATGCGATGTTCCAGCCAGTGGGCGGCATGGGCATGATCGGCCGCGGCTTTGCCAAACAGGTCGAAGGCAAGATCCGGTACAACCAGAAGGTTACCAGCATCAGCCAGCAGGGCGGCAAGGTGACGGTGACGCACAAGGATACCGGCACCGGCGTCACCAGTACGACCGAGGCCGATTATTGCGTCTGCACCATCCCGCTGTCGGTGCTGAGCCAGATCGATGTCGATTGTTCGCCCGGCCTCGATGCCGCCATCCACGCCGTGCCTTATTCCAACTCGGTGAAGGTCGGCCTCGAATTCAAGCGTCGCTTCTGGGAAGAGGAAGAGGCGATCTATGGCGGCATCAGCTTCACCGATCGGGAAATCAGCATGATTTCCTATCCGTCGGGCAAGCTGCACAGCGATGGCCCGGCGGTGATCCTGGGCGCCTATACGTTTGGCCCGGCCAGCTACAAATTTGCCGGCATGACGCCTGAAGAGCGCATCCAGCGCGCGCTGGAACAGGGCAGCGTGTTCCACCCCGGCCGCTACAGGGAAGAGTTCATCGGCGGCGCCACCGTGGCGTGGAGCCGGGTGCCGTTCACGCTGGGCTGCTGCGCCCAGTGGAACGAAGACACCCGCAAGGAACATTATCAGACTCTCGTTGCCGTCGATAACCGGCTGGTGCTGGCCGGCGAACATGCGTCCTATGTCGGGTGCTGGATGGAAGGCGCGATCCTGTCGTCGCTCGATGCCGTCACCCGCTTGCACAGCCGCGCGCTGGAGGCCTGATCAATGCGTTTCGTTCTGCTTGCCGCAACAATGAGCCTTGGCCTGATCGCCAGCCCGGCGTTGGCCCAGAAGCCAGCCAAGCCGGCACCGGCACCGCATCCGGGGGCCGAGATTTATGAGAACATCTGCCAGGCCTGCCACATGGCCAACGCGGGTGGCGGCGAAGGTGCCGGCAAGATCCCGGCGCTGGCGAAGAATGGGGCACTGGAGGCGGCAGGCTATCCGATCATGGTGGTGACCGGCGGCAAGAACGCCATGCCGTGGTTCCGTGGCGCGCTGACTGATCAACAGATTTCCGACGTGATCAACTATGTTCGCAGCAATTTCGGCAACAAGTACAAGGACAAGGTGACGCCGGCGATGGTCGCCGAGATGGGCGTACCGGCACCGAAGGGCGGCATGCGCGAACAGTGAGGCACAGGCGGAGCATCCCTGTCCCCCGCGCTCAGACCTGATTGCCGGAGGGGCAAATCCGCTCGCAATAATTCGATTGTGAAAGAGCCGCCGGTTCCCGGCATCCACTGTTCGGATTTGACAGTTTTTCCGCATCTCGCGGGTTTTCAGCCTGCACAGCTGCCCGCGACAAGCACGGGCAACGACTGCAGATAACGATGACAGGGTTCTGCCGTGTAGGACAGGCCATGTGTGCAATCCTGCCACCCCCACCCACAGCCGGGCGGGGGTGGAGGCTGGTCTATTTGGCGAAGTAGAACTCATACGCAGGGCTGGTCAAGAACGGCTCCAGCCTGTCGGCCAGCACCAGCGTGCGGAACAGATCGGCCGCTTCCTTGTACTTGCCGGCGGCGAAGAAGTTATCCCCCACCTGAGCCTTGTACACCGCCAACTGTTCCTCGGTGACGCGGGTGATCAGCGCGGCATCCACCGCTTCGCCACTGTCCAGCGCCGCGCCGGCCTTGCGCCATTGCCACAATTGCGTGCGGCTGATTTCGGCGGTGGCGGCATCTTCCATCAGGTTGTGCAGCGGCACCGCGCCCTGCCCGCGCAGCCAGGCCGCGACATAGCCGATGCCGACATTGATGTTGTTGGTGAGGCCGGCGAGCGTGCGCGGGCCCTCTGGCGGCGTCACCAGATCGGCCATGGTGGCCTCGCCTTCGGGCAAGACATGCAGCTGGTTCGGCGTCGGCATCAGCCGGTCGAACACCTCGCGCGCCACGCCAACAAGGCCGGGGTGGGCGACCCAGGTGCCATCGTGACCCAGCGTCGCCTCACGCTCCTTGTCGGCGCGCACGGCCGCGAACGCCGCTTCGTTGGCGGCTTCATCGTCCTTAACCGGGATGAAGGCGCTCATGCCACCCATCGCATGGGCGCCGCGGCGGTGGCACACACGCACCACATGCGCGGCATAGGCGGCCATGAACGGCACCTTCATGGTGACGGCGGCGCGATCCGGCAGCAGCTTGGTGGCGTCATTCTGGAAGGTCTTGATATAGCTGAAGATATAATCCCAGCGGCCGCAGTTCAACGCGGTGATGTGATCTTTCAGTTCATACAGGATTTCTTCCGCCATGAACGCGCCGGGCAGGGTTTCGATCAACACGGTGGCGCGGATGGTGCCCAGCGGCAAATTCAGCATCGACTGGGCGGTGATGAAGACATTGTTCCACAGCCGGGCTTCCAGGCTGTGCTCCAGCTTGGGCAGATAGAAATAGGGGCCGCTGCCCTTGGCCAGCAACGCCTTGGCATTATGGAAGAAATAGAGGCCGAAATCGAAGATGGCGCCCGCCACGCGCTCGCCATCGACGATCATGTGGGCTTCATCCAGATGCCAGCCGCGCGGGCGGCAGATGAGGACGGCGGTCTTGTCGCCCAGCTTGTAGCTCTTGCCTTTGTCCTCAAGGGAAATGGTGCCGGCAGCGGCGTCGCGCAAGTTGACCTGGCCTTGCACCATCACGTCCCACGTCGGCGCAGATGCATCTTCCAGGCAGGCCATGAAACACTGCGCGCCGCTGTTGAGCGCGTTGATCACCATCTTGCGATCGCAAGGCCCGGTGATCTCGACGCGGCGATCGGCCAGATCGGCCGGGGCGGGACGCACCTGCCAGCTGCGATCATCACGGATCGACGAATATTCCGGCGCAAAGCCGATGAAGCCTTCCTCGTTGATCCACGCCTGCCGCTGATCCCGCGCACGCAGCAGGGCCAGCCGGGTCGGATTGTACATGCGGTGCAACTGGGCGACAAAGGCCAGCGCCTCGGGGGTGAGGATGGTCTCGTAACCGGGCTGCATGGCGCCCTTGATCTCGACTCCGTGGAGTCCAGGAAGATTCTGGGCGGGATTGCTGCTCATTGAAGGCCTTTCATTCATCGGTAAAGCGGAAGGGAGTGAGCACGCGCTGGCGCTCGTCGAAGGCGAGATGGGCGCCGGCCGGCGGGGCGCCGCGCTGGCGGCAGGCGGCGCGGTGGCAGGCGGCGCAGCCGGGGCCGATCGGTGTGGCCGGGCCATTGAGTTCGACACCGGCGTTCCACGAGAGTGACGACGTATGGGCGACATCGCAGCCGATGCCGATGGCAAAGCCCGGGCGCGGCACCCCCCAAGGCAGGGCGGCGGTGCGGATGGTGCGGGCAAGCGTGAGGAAGCGCTGGCCATCTTCCAGCTCCACCAGTTGCCGGCGGATTTCGCCGGGCCGATCAAAGGCGTGATAGACATGCCAGAGCGCGCAGCCGCCCGTCACCGGAAGCGGCGATGCGCCGGGAGCAAAGCGCTTGGAGACAGTCCCGGCACGGTCCACCCGCAGGAAGAAGAAGGGCACGCCGCGCGCGCCGGGCCGGTGCAGCGTGGTCAGCCGGTGCGCGACTTGCTCCAGCCCGCGACCAAAGCGCGCCTGCAGCAGTTCGACATCATAGCCGGTCGCCTCGCAGGCGGCGAGGAAGCGGGCATAGGGCATAAGCGTGGCGGCGGCCGCATATTTGCCCATGGCGACCGTGGCGGCGCGCGCATCCAGCGGGTCGGTAATGCCGGTGCTGGCGATGGTGGCGGCAATCTCGGCCTTCAGCTCGATCAGCACCAACTGCACGGCAGCGGCAAAACCGCGGCTGGCGGCGTCCAGCGATTCGGACAATTGCAACTGGCGCGAGTGGAGATCGAGCCGGCGCAAATGGCCAGGCATCACCTCCAGCGGCAGAGCGCGCACGGTTATGGCGTGGCGGGCGCGCAGCCGTTCCACCACCGCCGCGTTGAGATCGGGACCGGACAGGCGCAGTTCGTCGGCCAGCGTCTCGGCCGCCTCGTCGAGCGCGGGGAAATGATTGCCGGCGGCGTCGATCATCCGGGTGACGGCGGCGATCGGGCCTGGCGGCGGCGGCTCCGGCCCGGTGGCCGGCGTCGCCGCCGCCAGGCGCAGCAGCGCATGGGCGATGGCGGGCGCGCGGGCTGCCAGGTCGCGCAGCTCGCTGCGCGGCACGTCGATGCCGATCAGGCGCGGATCGGTGAACAGCTTTGACAAGTCATCAACCAGCTCGCCTTCGTCGTTACCGGTCAGGCTGCGGATATCCAGATCATAATTCTGCGCCAGCTTGAGCAGGAAACTGGCTGACAGCGGGCGCTGGTCGCGTTCGATCAGGTTGAGATAAGAGATTGAAACACCGAGATCATTGGCCATGCGCGTCTGCGTGAGGCCGCGGCTGGTGCGGATGCGACGGACGCGCGCGCCGGCAAAGATCTTGCGCCCGCCGCCCAAGGTTTCGGGCAGTTCGACAGCAGCAGCGGAGGCAGGCGTTTCTGTCAATATTTTTACAACTTCACAGAAGATCGGAGCGAAAGAGGGACATTTACACACGATTCTTTGACTGAATCGGGTTGACCGGGCGGTAGCCCAAGCGCAGGGCGTTGACAAGTTTTACCGGCAGGGCGGCCCCAGACCCTGCCAATTGTCAGTGCAAGGGAGTAGTCATGAGCTATCAATCGCAAGTCCAGGCCGCCGCGGCCGCCGTGAATGGCAAGTCCGGCTGGGAATCGATCAGCGCCGAAAGCGTTGCCCGCATGCGCCTGCAGAATCGTTTCCAGTCCGGCCTCGACATCGCGCGTTACACCGCCGCGATCATGCGCCGCGACATGGCGGCCTATGATGCCGATCCCGCCAGCTACACCCAGTCGCTGGGCTGCTGGCACGGCTTCATCGGCCAGCAGAAGCTGATTTCGATCAAGAAGCACTTCGGCACCACCGACAAGCGCTACCTGTACCTGTCGGGCTGGATGATCGCCGCGCTGCGCAGCGAGTTCGGCCCGCTGCCCGACCAATCGATGCACGAAAAGACCAGCGTGCCGGCCCTGATCGAGGAGCTCTACACCTTCCTGCGCCAGGCCGATGCCCGCGAGTTGGGCATGTTGTTCCGCGATCTGGATGCTGCACGTGATGCCGGTGATGCCGTGAAGGCCAAGGCGATCGAGAACCAGATCGACAATTTCCAGACCCACGTGGTGCCGATCATTGCCGACATCGATGCCGGTTTCGGCAATGCGGAGGCCACCTATCTGCTGGCCAAGAAGATGATCGAGGCTGGCGCCTGCGCGCTGCAGATCGAGAACCAGGTTTCGGACGAAAAGCAGTGCGGCCACCAGGACGGCAAGGTGACCGTGCCGCACGAGGACTTCGTCGCCAAGATCCGCGCCATCCGTTACGCCTTCCTGGAACTGGGTGTGGAAGACGGCATCATCGTCGCCCGCACCGACTCGTTGGGCGCCGGCCTGACCAAGCAGATCGCCTTCAGCCGTGAGCCGGGCGACATCGGCGACCAGTACAACAGCTTCCTCGATTGCGAGGAAATCGACGTCGGCCAGGTGGGCAACGGCGACGTTGTCATCAGCCGCAATGGCAAGCTGCTGCGGCCGAAGCGGCTGGCGTCGAACCTGTTCCAGTTCCGCAGCAATTCGGGCGAGGATCGCTGCGTGCTCGACTGCATCAACTCCTTACAGAACGGCGCCGATCTGCTGTGGATTGAAACCGAAAAGCCGCACATCGGCCAGATCGCCGGCATGGTGAACCGCATCCGCGAGGTGATCCCCACCGCCAAGCTGGTGTACAACAACTCGCCCAGCTTCAACTGGACGCTGAATTTCCGCCAGCAGGTCTATGATGCCATGGTTGCAGCCGGCAAGGATGTGAGCGCCTATGACCGTGCCCGCCTGATGAGCGTGGATTATGACAGCAGTGAACTGGCACAAGAGGCTGACGAGCGCATCCGCACCTTCCAGCGCGATGCGGCGCGTGAGGCCGGCATTTTCCACCACCTGATCACCCTGCCGACCTATCACACCGCCGCCTTGTCCACCGACAATCTGGCGAAGGAATATTTCGGCGACGCTGGGATGCTGGGGTACGTCAAGAACGTGCAACGCGCCGAGATCCGGCAGGGCATTGCCTGCGTGAAGCATCAAAACATGTCGGGCTCCGACATTGGCGATGATCACAAGGAATATTTTGCCGGGGAGGCCGCGTTGAAGGCCGGTGGGGCGCATAACACGATGAATCAGTTTGCCGCGTAGCGCGGCGCGCAAATAGCAGAGCTATTTGCCGACTCGCGCAAGCGCGGACGGCGAGCGAAAAAGGCGGCTCTCAAGTCGCCTTTTTTGACTCGTCCGACGGCGTGGCTCCGCCGCGCTCTTTCTACTTCCTTCCTTCACGCGACCAGCGGACTCGGCGGCTTTGCCGCCGGCCGCGCCCACACGCGTCACCCGGGGAGTTGGTGGAGTGCCTCGACAAGCTCGGCATGAGCGGGTTTGGGCGTGCTCAAAGGGACGAAACGGAGTTCGGCCCTTCCGGCACGCCCCCACCCCCAGCCACTCCCGCAAGCGGGAGGGGAGCGGTTCACCGCGCGTTCGCCCGCCAGCGCGCGATCACGCGGTCCAGCATCTCCACGTCATCTCCGGTCTTCACCCACAGATCGCTGAATACCGGATCATCGCTCATCGGCCGCTTGGCGGCTTCCAGTTCATCAAGCTGCACGCGGATCGGGGCCGGCACGCCTTCGCCGGAAATGATGCACTCGCGGTTGCGCAGCGCCGGGATTGCTTCCAGCAGGCTGCGGCCGCCTTCAGGCAGCGCCGCTTTCACGAAATCCTGATCGCGTTCGTTGTTCAACCGCAGCGAAACAATGGTACCACATTGGGACAATGCACCTTCGGCCAGATCAGACGGGCGCTGGGTGACCAGGCCCAGTGACACGCCATATTTGCGGCCTTCCTTGGCGATGCGTTCCAACACATCGCGCACCGGTGAACGCAGGGAGATGGCGCGATTGGGGATGTAACGGTGCGCTTCCTCGCAGATCAGCACCACCGGCCGCTTGCGTTCGCCGCGGGACCAGACGGCGAAATCAAACACGATGCGGCTCAACACCGAAACCACGGCCGTCACGATGCTGGTTGGCACACCCGAAAGATCGATGACCGAAATCGGCTTGCCATCCACCGGCAGGCGCAGGATGCGCGCGATGAAATCCACCATGGAGTCGGTGGAATAGCGCCGGTCAAACATGAACTGCTGGCGCGGATCGCGCATAACCTGGTCCAGCTTGTTGCGGATGCGGACATAGTTGGAGGCGTTCTGCGCCTCCGACATCTTGCCCATTTCGGCTTGAAGCGTGTCGGTGAACGCAGAGAGAAGATAGGGAATCGGCGTGTCGGTGGTGACCGCCGCCAGCCCCTGCGCATAGACGGACTTGGCCCGCGCCATCTGCAGACAGCGCGCCAGGATATCACGGTCCATGTCGCGAGCGGCGCCTTCGCTGGTCAGCAGCACTTCGCAATGTTCTTCAAAGTTCATCAGCCAATAGGGCAGTTCGAGATTGTCGACGTTGAACACCATGCCGGTGTGTTCGAACGCCCTGGCATATTCCCCGTGCGGATCGATCATCACGACATGGCCTTCCGGCGCCTGTTCGATGATGCGGTGCAGGATCAGCGCGGTGCTGGTGGATTTGCCGGTGCCGGTCGAACCGACGATGGCGAAATTCTTTGAAAGGAACGTGTCGAACAACAGCGCGGCGCGCACGTTGGCGGTGGGATAAACCACCCCGATCTGGATATGGGGGCGATCATCACCGGAGAACACTCGCGCCGCTTCCGGGCTGGTCATTGGATAGGCGAGGCTGCCGGCACGCGGATAGACGCCGACACCGCGGCTGAAGCCAGAGATGCTGCGATCAGCGGCGATGCGCGCTTCACCGACCAGATCGACTTCGGCGATGGCAACATTGTCTTGCCAGGTGATGCCGCGCAGGGTGGCGACCACCCAGCGCTGGCCCGACTCCACCTTCACCAGGCCGCCCAGCATGCCGGCCGCCGCGATCACCGCATCGGGATTGTCCTTCAGGCTGGCGGTGGCAGCAATATCGATGCGCAAACGTAAGTGGCCGGCAGTAACGCCCACCACTTCGCCAATCGCGGTCTCTTCATGCATGGCGTTTCACTCCCTGGCCGTGCAGATGTGCCCAGATTCCGGTTAAATTAGGCTTACCCCTCCCCAATTGCCGTGATTGCGCTTGCCCGCGGTCCGCGCCACGATGGTGAAAATTGGGGAGGATGCGCATGACCGATTATTATCCGCACGAGATCATCGCCGAAGGGCTGGGCTTTCCGGAAGGGCCGGTGGCGATGGCTGATGGCAGCGTGCTTGTGGTGGAAATCCGCCCCGGCCGCATCACCCGCATTCACCCCGATGGCCGCACCGAAACGGTGGCGACACCCGGCGGCGGCCCCAATGGCATGGCGGTCGGCCCGGATGGCGCGCTCTATGTCTGCAACAATGGCGGTTTTGAATGGTATGAGCAGGACGGCATCCTGCTGCCCGGCAACGCCGCCAAGGATTACACCACCGGTCGCATCGAGCGCATCGACATTGCCACCGGCAAGGTGGAGCGCCTGTACGACAGCTGCGACGGGCACAAGCTTTCCGGGCCCAACGATATCGTGTTCGATGCCCACGGCGGTTTCTACTTCACCGATCTCGGCAAGCATTTCGATCATCACAGCGATGCCGGCGGGCTGTTCTATGCCCTGCCCGATGGGTCGAAGATCACAAGGCTGATCCATGGGCCCGATCTCAATGGCGTCGGCCTCAGCCCGGACGGCAAGACAGTCTATGCCGCCTCCACCAGCCGGCGGGTGGTGCTGGCCTTCGATATCGTCGCGCCCGGTGTGCTGGCACCGGAGCCGCTGCCGGCGGTGCCCGGCCGCTTCGTGACGACCTGGGCCAACAAGACCTATCTCGATTCGCTCGCCATCGAGGCCAACGGCAATATCGCGCAGGCGACGTTGATCGAAAGCGCCGGGGTGACAAGCATCGATCCGGTCAGCGGCGCGCAGGAGTTTTTCCCCTTCCCCGATCTCTTGACCACCAACATCTGCTTTGGCGGGGAAGACATGATGGATGCCTGGGTCTGCCTGTCCACCACCGGCAAGCTCGCCAAGTGCCGCTGGCCGCGGCCGGGGCTCAAACTGAACCATAACGCGTGATCCTGAAGGCCAACGGGTTGGACTTCGCCTGCGATGTCGCCGGTGAAGGCCCGGATGTAGCCCTGTGCCTGCATGGCTTTCCGGAATCGCGCTTTTCCTGGCGTTACCAGCTGCCGTTCCTCGCCGCGCAGGGTTGGCGGGCAGTGGCGCCAGACCTGCGCGGCTATGGCCAGTCGAGCCGGCCGATTGGCAAGGCGGCGTACCACATCGATCATCTTGTCGACGATGTCGCGGGCATGTTCGACGCGTTGAAACCGCGCCGCAAATTGCTGGTGGCGCATGATTGGGGCGCGGTGATCGCCTGGGTGGTGGCGATGCGCCGCGCCGTTGATCTGGATGGCCTGATCATCATGAACGTGCCGCACCCCACGGTGTTCGGCGACCTGATCAAGCACTATCGGCCGCAGCGGTTGAAAAGCTGGTATGTCGCCTTCTTCCAGATCCCCTGGCTGCCGGAATTCCTGCTGCGCCAGAACCGGGCGCAGGGCATCGCCAAGGCCTTCCTCAACATGGCGATCGACAAGGGCGCCTTCCCGCCGCACGTGCTGGAGGAATATCGCAAGAACGCCCTCATCCCCGGCGCGTTGACCGCGATGATCAATTATTACCGCGCCAATCTGAAGATCCTTGCGGAGACCAGCCCGCCCATCGACGTGCCGACGCTGATGCTGTGGGGCGAGGAGGATACGGCGCTCGATCTCAAGCTGACCGAGGGCTATGGCCCGCACGTCAGGGACTTCACCCTGGTGCGCTTCCCGCAGGTCTCGCACTGGGTGCAGCAGGAAGCGCCAGTGCAGGTGAACATGGCGATGCTGGAGTGGCTGCGGGTGAAAGGGCTGATCCCCGCCTAGTGCGCATCCCCCCATGACGCGCCATGGCCAATCTCCACGCCCAACGGTACCGACAGATCGACCAACGGCCGGTGCGCGTTTGCCATCACCGCGCGGATCACCGGCTTGGCGGCCTCCACCTCGGCTTCCGGCACTTCGAACACGAGTTCGTCGTGAACCTGCAGCAGCATCTTGGTGCCGGTCAGGCCCGCCTCCCTCAGCGCGGCCGGCATCTGCACCATGGCGCGCTTGATGATATCGGCGGCCGTGCCCTGCACGCGGGCGTTGACGACGGCACGTTCGGCGAACTGGCGCTCGCCCTGGTTCTTGGAGAGGATCAGCGGCGCGTGGCACTTGCGGCCGAACAGCGTGGTGACAAAGCCCTGATCCTTCGCGAAGGCGATGGTTTCGGCCATGTAGTTGCGAATGCCGGGGAAGCGGCTGAAGTAGAGCTCAATATAGCGCGCCGCCTCACTGCGATCGATGCCCAGCCGGGCCGCCAGGCCGAAGGCGGAAATGCCGTAGATGATGGAGAAGTTGATGGTTTTTGCGCGGGCGCGGGTGTCGCGGTCCACGTGCCCAAACACTTCCTTGGCGGTGAGCGCGTGCACATCCTCGTTCGCCGCATAGACCGCCTTCAATTCCGGCACATCGGCGATATGGGCGACCAGCCGCAATTCGATCTGGTTGTAATCCGCCGCCATGATCACATTGCCCGGCGCGGCGACAAAGGCATGGCGGATGCGCCGGCCCAGCTCGGTGCGGATCGGGATATTCTGCAGATTGGGATCGTTGGAGGACAATCGCCCGGTTGACGTGGCGGCGAGGTGGAAATTGGTGTGCACCCGGTCGGTCTGCGGATTGATCTGCTGCTGCAGCGCATCGGTATAGGTCGATTTCAGTTTCGAATGCTGGCGCCAGTCGAGGATCTTCTGGGCAATGGGCGCGCCCTCTTCGGCCAGCCGTTCCAGTTCGCTGGCATCGGTGGTCCAGGCGCCGGTCTTGCTGCTCTTCTTGCCGCCCTTGTAGCCCATCTTGTCGAACAGGATTTCGCCGAGCTGCTTGGGGCTGCCGATGGTGAAGGGGCTGCCGGCGAGTTCATGGATCTCACCTTCCAGCCGGCTGATCTCCACTTCATACAGCGCGGACAAGCGCGCAAGTTCGGCGCGGTCCACCTTGATGCCGGCCATTTCCATCTGCGCGATCACCGGCAACAACGGCCGGTCCACCTGTTCATGGATGGCGGTCACATGCTCCTTCCACAGCCGGCGGCGGAAACCCTGCCACAGCCGGAACGTCACATCCGCATCCTCGGCGGCATAATCGGTCGCCTTGCGCAGATCGACTTCGGCAAAGCTCTTCAGCCCCTTGGCGACATCCTTGTAGGCTATCGGCGTGTGGCCGAGGTGGCGGGCCGACAGATCATCCATGCCGTGGTTCCAGCGCCCGGCATCAAGTGCGTAGCTGAGCAACATGGTGTCGTCATAGGGCGCCAGCACCGGCACGCCGTGGCGGGCCAGCACGATCAGATCATATTTCAGATTCTGGCCGATCTTCAGGACGGCCGGATTGGCGAACAGCGGGTTCAGTCGGGCGATGGTTTCGGCCAGGCCCAGTTGCGGCGGCCGTTCGGCAAACATGCCGTCGCCGGTGCCATGGGCGACCGGGATATAGCAGGCCTTGCCTGGCGCAGTGGCCAGCGAAATGCCGACCAGATCACAGCGCATCTGATCGGTGCCGGTGGTCTCGGTATCGACCGCCAGCGCGCCCAACCGGGTCGCCTCCGCAATCCACCAGTCCAGCCGCTCCAGCGTCGTCACCGTCTCGTAATCGGCGTGGGTGAAGGCGACTTCGTCTTCCACCACGCTGGCCGTCGACGGCCGGTGCGTGTTGGGCGCCGGGCCGCTGGAACCGCTGCTGCCCAGCTTGGCCAGCATGGCGCGGAAACCGTGCTTTTTCAGGAAGGCCGCCAGCGGTTCGTGCGGTGGCTCCTTCAGGGTCAGCGCATCGAGCGGTTCAGGCAGCGGCAGGTCATCCTTCAGGCGCACCAGTTCGCGGGACAGCCGGGCCATCTCCACCGAAGCGGCCAGCGTCTCCTTCAGCTTCGGCTTCTTGATCGCCGCGATATTGGCGATCACGCCTTCAACGCTGCCATATTCGCTGATCAACTCGGCCGCTGTCTTGGGGCCAACGCCCTTCACGCCGGGGATATTGTCGGCCGTGTCGCCCATCAGCGCCAGCACTTCGCCCACCTGTTCAGGCGGCACGCCGAATTTCTCGATCACCTCAGCCCGGTTGATCACCTGGTTCTTCATCGTGTCGAGCATGTTGATGCCGGGTTCGACCAGCTGCATCAGATCCTTGTCAGACGAAACGATGGTG
>Ga0209278_1000463_pt1 | contig 32030 bp, 31 predicted proteins | sample JI81BgreenDNA_FD_187504 | JGI IMG/M metagenome (GOLD analysis project Ga0209278, IMG submission 187504) | Wastewater effluent complex algal communities from Wisconsin, to seasonally profile nutrient transformation and Carbon sequestration -... | ecosystem: Engineered > WWTP > Effluent > Algae...
GGTGGACATGGTGCCGACTGGCGGCCAGATGACCGCGCTGGGCCGCGGTTTGGTGGGTGGCCGCTATTTCGGCGACTTCCGCAGCCTGGCCTTCCCGCGCAAGAAGCGGTGAGAGCAACACTAGCTGCGCTGCTGCTGGTAACCCCGGCAGCAGCGCAGGCGACTGATCCGCGTCTGCCTGAAGAAGCCCTGATCACCGTTTCCGCACCGGGCGGGCGGGGGCGTGTGACCACGCCCGTGGTGGGCCTGAGCGGCGAAGCCCTGCTCGATCGGCAGCCGCGCAGCGTGGCCGACGCGCTGCGCGGCCTGCCGGGCGTGTCGGTGCGAACCAATTCGCGCGGCGAAACCGTGGCGCGGGTGCGCGGCAGCGATGAACGGCAGACCCTGGTGTTTCTGGATGGTGCGCCGCTGGCCGTGCCGTGGGACGGCCGGGTTGATATCGGGCTGATCCCGGCCGGGCTGCTCGGCGGGCTTTCGGTGCGCAAGGGTGCCGGGGCCATCGAATATGGCGCCAATGCCGTCGCCGGCGTGGTAGATCTGACCACCCGTAATGAAGGCGGCGTCGCGGTGGCACAGGCTGGCCCCCATGCGCTGAAAAATCTTTCGGCAGCCGGCGTGGTGCCGCTGGGCGGCCTGTCGCTCACGTTGGCCGCCGCCCATCAGGCGCAGGGCGCGCTGCCTGTGGCGCGACTGAGCGCCCTGCCCTCCAACCAGCCCGCCAGTGACCGCCGGCTCAACACCGATCTCGCTGCCACCAGCCTGTTTGCCGGGCTGGGCGGCGAAATTGGTGCGCTCGACTGGAGGGTGAGCGTGCTGACCATCGACGCGCGCCGCGGCATTGCGCCCGAATCGGATCGCGCCCCTGCGAGCGCTCGCTTCTGGCGCTATCCCGATATCAGCCTCACCCAGGCGCAGGTTGCGCTGCAACTGCCGATTGGCGCCGCAACCGCCCGCGCCGTTGGCTGGCGGCAATGGTTCGGCCAGACGATCGAGGCCTATCGCGACGCCAGCTACACCACCTTGCGCGGCCGTGAGATCAATGACGACGATACGGTGGGCGGCCGCTTCACGCTGAACCACCCCCTGGGCCCCGCCACCCTGCGCTGGAGCCTGACTGGCCAGATCAGCGACCATCTGCAAACCGATATCGCCTTTCCGCCCGGCACCAGGCCCGCCTCCCTGCTCTACCGCCAGTCGCTGGCTTCTGGCGGGCTGGAGGCGGATGTGCCGCTGGGCAATGCCCGACTGACGCTGGGGTTGGGGCTCGACCGCTCCGCCAACCCGCGCACAGGCGACAAGCCGGCACAACCGGCGCGTCAGGCAGCCGCCTTCTCGGCCGCGCTGGCGCTGAAACCGGCGGACGGCGTGTCGCTCACCGTCTCGGGCGGCCGGCGCAACCGTTTCCCCAGTGCGCGTGAGTTGTTTGGCGAAGCGCTGGGCCGCTTCCTGCCCAACCCGGCGCTGCTGCCCGAACAGGCCTGGCTTGCCGATGCCGAAATCGGCTGGCGCGCCGGGCTATTCACCCTCACCCTCACCCCGTTCTGGCAACGGGTGGAGGGCGCCATCGGCCAACGCATCGTAAGGGTGAACGGGGTGAATCTGCGTCAGCGCTTCAATCAGGCCCCCGCCACCAGCATCGGCGTTGATGCCGCGATGCAGGTGCCGCTGGCCGATGGGCTGACACTGGAACTCACCGGCTCGGCTCTCGATGCCAGCAGCGCCGGCCAGCCCCTGCTCCAACGGCCGGCGCACGAAATGATGATTGCGCTGGACTGGGCGCCACGCGAAGCCTTCGATCTGCGCGCTGAACTGCGTCGCGTGGGCCCTGCCCGCGATCTGGCCCCCGATGGCAGTTTGGCCCGGCTGGCGCCCGCCACCGAAATCAACCTGCGCGCCCGCGTGCCCGTGTTCCGCATCGGCGCCTTGGCGATCAGCGCTACCGCCGCCATCGAAAATCTCACCAACGCCGTGATCCTGCCGCAACTGGGCCTGCCGCAGCCGGGGCGCAGCATCCGGATCGGCCTCATCGTCGGGGGTTGAGGGCGCTGCCCCAAGTCGCTATACCGCGAATGTGGAGGCGGCTTGTTTTGGGCCGCCTTTATGCGTTGCCGGCTTCCGCTTCCCGATGCCGCCCGAGGATGAACCACGATGACCATCACCCCGCTCATGCCCGTTTATGGCCGGTGCGAGGTTGCGCCGGTGCGAGGCGACGGTTGTTACCTGTATGACGCCGAAGGGCGCGAGTGGCTGGACATGGCCAGCGGCATCGCCGTCAACTGCCTGGGCCACGGCCACCCGCATCTGGTGCAGGCCATCCAGAAACAGGCCGCCACGCTGATGCACACGTCCAACCTGTACAAGGTGCCGGCGCAGGAACATCTGGCCCAGCGCCTGGTGGAACTGACCTTTGCCGATACGGTGTTCTTCACCAACAGCGGCGCCGAAGCCATCGAATGCTCGGTGAAGACGGCGTTCGCCTATCATTACGCCACCGGCAATCCGCACAAGCATCGCATTATCACCTTTTCCAACGCCTTCCATGGCCGCACACTGGCGACGATTTCGGCCACCGATCAGGAAAAGCTGCGCAAGGGCTTCGAGCCGCTGCCGGACTGGTTCAAGGTGGTGCCGTTCGACGATCTCGCTGCTGCCGAAGCTGCTATTGACGATACGGTTGGCGCCTTCATGGTTGAACCGATCCAGGGCGAAGGCGGCATCCGCCCGGCGAGCGTCGAGTTCCTCAAGGGTCTGCGCGCGCTGGCCGACAAGCATGGCCTGCTGCTGATTCTGGACGAAGTGCAGTGCGGCGTCGCCCGCACCGGCGCGCTGTTCGCGCACGAGCTTTATGGCGTAACGCCCGACATCATGGCGATCGCCAAGGGCATTGGCGGCGGCTTCCCGGTCGGTGCCTGCCTGGCCACCGAAAAGGCCGCCACCGGCATGGTGGTTGGCACCCACGGCAGCACCTATGGCGGCAACCCGCTCGCCATGGCCGCCTGCGAAGCCGTGCTCGATATCGTGGCTGAACCGGCGTTCCTGGCGCAGGTCACGGAAATCGGCGCGCGCCTCACCCAGGCGCTGGAGCAGATGATCCCCAATCATGATGATCTGTTCGAAAGCGTGCGCGGCAAGGGCCTGATGCTCGGCCTCAAGCTGAAGAGTGACAGCCGAGCGTTCGTGGGCCACGCCCGCAGCCACGGCATCCTGATGGTCGCCGCCGGTGACAATGTCGTGCGCCTGCTGCCGCCGCTCACCATCGAGGAAAAGCAGATTCGCGAATGCGTGGAGCGTCTTTCCGCCGCCGCGCGCAGCTATCAGCCGGCTGCGGCTGTCTGACCTTTTGGCCGTGGGGCCTTGCGCCCCCGCTGTTCCAAGACCCCTCCCCTTTGCCGGGGCGGGGAGGATATTTGAAAAATGCCGCATTTTCTTGATCTTGCCACTGCCACTCCTGCCGGCCTGCGGGCCATATTGGACGATGCCCACGCCCGCAAGGCGGCGCGCAACGGATGGCCCAAGGGCCGCGTGGATGCCGATGCGCCGCTCGCCGGCCATGTGCTGGGCATGATCTTTGAAAAGCCCAGCACCCGCACCCGCTTTTCCTTCGATATGGCGGCGCGCCAGCTGGGCGCGACCACGATCGTGTCGAGCGCCGGCGAGATGCAGCTGGGCCGCGGTGAGACGATTGCCGATACCGCCCGCGTGCTGAGCCGCATGGTCGACGCGCTGATGCTGCGCACCAGCAAGCATGAGAAGCTTGAACAACTGGCCGAGCACGCCAGCATCCCGGTGATCAATGGCCTCACCGATCTGTCGCACCCATGCCAGGTGATGGCCGACATCATGACCTTTGAAGAGCGCGCCGGCCGCCCGGTGACGGGTTCGACCTGGGCCTATGTCGGCGATGGCAACAACATGACCAACTCGCTGATCGAAGCCAGCTCGCTGCTGAAGTTCGATCTGAAGGTGGGCGTGCCGCACGGGCTGGAGCCGGATTCGGGCGTGATGGCCACCGCCTGCGCGCGTGGCGGCTGCATCGATCTGGTGCACAGCGCCGAAGTGGCGGTGGAGGATGCCGATGTCGTCGTCACCGATACCTGGGTGTCGATGGGCCAGGCCGATACCAAGGAAAAAATGGCGGCGTGCAAGCCGTTCCAGGTGAATGATGCGCTGATGGCCAAGGCGGCCCCGGGGGCGCTGTTCCTTCACTGCCTGCCCGCCCACCGCAACGATGAAGTGACCGACAGCGTGATGGACGGCCCGGCTTCGGCGGTGTGGGACGAAGCGGAAAACCGCCTGCACGTGCAGAAATCCATCCTGCTCTGGTGCTTGGGCAAATTGTGATGCTGGCAGAAGGGCTGGCACCCACTGCTGATCGCACGCTGGGTTTCATGGTGCCGGCGCGCAACGCCCGCGGCATGGTGGTTCGCGTGGATGCGACGCTGAACGCGATTCTGGCGGCGCATCCCTATCCCGAACCTTTGATCCGGCTGCTGGCCGAAGCGCTCACGCTGACCGCGCTGGTGGGCGCCACCATGCGGCAGGACGATGGCCAGGTGACAGTGCAGGCTTCGGCCAAGGGCGGCGTGGTCGATCTGCTGGCCTGTGACTGGCGCGCCGGCGAATTGCGCGGTTACATCAAGTATGACGATCAAATGCCTGTTTCGGAAGGCATGTCTCTGCCGGAACTGTTCGGCAAAGGCTACCTGGCGATCACTGTCGATCAGGTCAGTTCAGAAGAACGCTGGCAGGGCATCGTGCCGCTGGAAGGCCACAGCCTGGCCGGCGCACTGGAGGGCTGGTTCAGCCAATCCGAACAATTGCCGACGCTGATGCGCATCGGCGTGACCGGCAGTGCAGCGACTGGCTGGCTGGCCGGCGGCCTGTTGATGCAGCATCTGGCGCGCTCTGAAATCGGTGGGGAGCGTTTGGATGCGGGCGAGCAGCACCCGGATTGGGAACATGTCGCCGCGCTGGCTGCCACCACTTCAGTCGAGGAACTGACCGACGCCGATCTATCGGCCGAGCAATTTCTGTGGCGGCTGTTCCACGAAGAACAGGTGCGCGTCGTGCCCGGTCCCACGCCGGTGAAGGGCTGCCGCTGTTCAGCGGCGCATATCCGTGATGTGCTGATGCGCTTCCCGGAAGCCGAACGTGCCGGCATGCGTGATGAAAGCGGCGTGATTTCCGTGGATTGCCAGTTCTGCAGCCGGGTGTTCGGGATCGCCGCATGAGTGGGCGGTTGGCCGTCGTCCTGCTCTCTGGCGGGCTGGACTCTACGACCGTCGCCGCCATCGCCCGTGCGGAAGGCTGGCGCCTGCTGGCGCTGACCATCGATTACAACCAGCGCCACCGCATCGAACTGGAACATGCCGCCAAGGTCGCCGAAGCCCTGGGAGCCGAGCACCATATCGTGCTGCCGCTTGATCTCACCGGCTTCGGCGGATCGGCGCTCACCGCCGATATCGACGTGCCTAAAGGCGGCGTGGAGCCGGGCATCCCGGTCACCTATGTGCCGGCGCGCAACACCATTTTCCTGTCCGTCGCGCTGGGTTGGTCGGAAGCGGCCGGCGCACGCGATCTGTTCATTGGCGTGAATGCGCTGGATTTCAGCGGCTATCCCGATTGCCGGCCAGAATTCATCGCCGCGTTCGAGGCGATGGCCAACACCGCCACCAAGGCCGGCGTGGAAGGTGAAGCCTTCAAGGTTCACACCCCGCTGATGACGCTGGACAAGGCTGGCATCATTGCCGCCGGCCAAGCGATTGGCGCTCCGCTGCACCTGACCTGGTCCTGCTATGACCCCACCCCGGCCGGCACGCCGTGCGGCCTGTGCGACTCTTGCCGCCTGCGCGCCAAGGGATTTGCCGAGGCGGGCGTTCCCGATCCAGCGCTGTGAGCTACGCCGTCAAGGAACTGTTCCTCACCTTGCAGGGCGAAGGTGCGCAGACCGGCCGACGGGCGGTATTCCTGCGCTTTGCCGGCTGCAACCTGTGGACTGGCCGCGAAGCGGACCGCGCCAAGGCCGTCTGCACCTTCTGCGACACCGATTTCATCGGCACTGATGGGCCGGGCGGCGGCAAGTTTGCCGATGCCGAGGCGTTGGCCGCTGCCGTGGCCACCTGCTGGGGCGGTACGGCAGCCCACCGCCTCGTCGTTTGCACTGGCGGTGAGCCGCTGCTGCAACTCGATGCGCCGCTGGTCGAGGCGCTGCATGCGCGCGGGTTCGAGATCGCAATCGAAACCAACGGCACGCAGGTGCCACCGCCCGGCATCGACTGGATCTGCGTTTCCCCCAAGGCCGATGCGCCGCTTGTGCTGACCGCCGGCAACGAGCTGAAACTGGTCTATCCGCAACCCAAGGCCATGCCAGAGCGTTTCGAGAGCCTCGATTTCGAGCATTTCTTCCTGCAGCCGATGGACGGGCCGAATCAGGCCGAAAATATCCAGGCCGCGATTGCCTATTGCCTCTCCCACCCGCGCTGGCGGCTGGGTCTGCAAACCCACAAGCTGACGGGGATCCCCTGAAACCGCTCCGTTATCCCGGCGAAAGTCGGGACCCATCACCCGGCCGGCTCAGCTGTCAGCATCTGCGGGAGATGGACCCCGGCTTTCGCCGGGGTGACGATGGAAAACGTCAGCGCGCCACTGCCGGCGCTGCCTTCTCCCTCGCCATCCATGCCCGCATTTCCGATTCCATCACCGGCAGCGGCACCGATCCCAGGCCGAGCAGCGTGTCGTGGAAGCGACGCAGATCAAAGCCGGCACCCAGCGACGTCTCGGCTTCGGCGCGCAGCTTGCGGATGCTCATCTCGCCCAGCTTGTAGGCCAGCGCCTGGCCGGGCCAGCTGATATAGCGGTCCACCTCGATCTCGATATCGTGCCGGGCGAGCGCCGTGTGCTCTTCCAGATAGGCAATCGCCTGATCCCGGCTCCAGCCCATAAGGTGGAGACCGGTATCCACCACGAGACGGCTGGCGCGCCAGTTTTCAAAGCTGGCGCGGCCGAATTCCTCATAGGCGTTGCGATACATGCCAAGTTCGCGGCCGAGATATTCGGTATAGAGCCCCCAGCCCTCGCCATAGCCGGAAAAATAGGTCTGGCGGCGGAAGGGCGGCGCTGCGGGTGCCTCCAGCGCCATGGCGCCCTGGTGGCTGTGGCCGGGCACACATTCGTGCAGGGTGAGCGCGGTGAGCATGAACAGCGGCCGCGATTTCAGATCATAGGTGTTCATGTAGCAGGCATCGAGCCCGCCGCGCCCTGAGGTATAGGTCGGCGCAATTGCATCCGGCACCGGCCGCAGCGTGAAGCGGTAGCGCGGCAGCGTGGTGAAAATATCCTTCAGCTTCCCATCCATGCGCTTGATCACGTAAGAGGAGAAGCCGAGCAACTCATCCGGCGTGCGCGCATAGAATTGCGGATCGGTGCGAAGAAAAACCAGGAAATCCTTGTATTCGCCTTTGAAGCCTGACTGCACCATGGCTGTGCGGAGGTCGGCATCGATGCGCGCCACCTCTTTCAGGCCGATCTGGTGGATGGCTTCGGGGGTCAGATCGGTGGTGGTGAATTCCTTCACCTGGTCGCGATACCAGGGCACGCCTTCGGGCAGATCGCGCGCGCCCGTGCTGGTGCGAAGACCCGGCAGATAATCGTTACGCAGAAAGCCAAGCATCCGCGTTTGCGCCGGATTGACGATCGTATCGATGACCTCTTGCGCTTCGGCGCGCAGTTGATCCTGCTCGAAACTGGGAATCGACGGCGGCATGGCTTTGAACGGCGTGTAGAACGGACTGTCCTTGCCGGGCTTGATCTGATTGGCCAGCGTTGCATCACGGCCCTTCATCGTGACCGCCGGCGGCGTGAAGCCGCGTTTCATGCCAGCACGCATGTTGGCCATATTCTCATCAAACCAGCGCGGAATGTCGCGCATCCGGCTGATATAATTCCGATATTCATCTACCGTGCGGAACGGCACTTGGGCCGGCAGATAGTTCCACACATTCACGTCGCTGTTGATCGGCATCTCATAATTGCGCCACTTGATGCCCACCACTTCGGCGCGCAACGATTCCGCCAGCACTGCCTTGTTGAGCCGTTCGACCGGCGACAGTTCAGCGTCGGTTATGGTCGCGATCTGATCGAGCACGCTTTGCCATTGGCGCTGGCGTTCCGCCTGGCAGGCCGGGGTCACACAGGGCAAGCGCGGGCCGGGCTTGGTGTCCAACCCGTCCTCCACCTGGCCAGTCTGCGCCAGGCGCCACTGCCATTCTGCATCATAGACGGCCTTCAGCCGCTGGTCAGCGGTCTGAGCCTGGGCAGCGCCTGCAAGCAGCAGCGCAGCAACAACCGTGCGAATCATGTCATTCCCCCAAAAAAATCTCAGCCTCGGCCGCGATAGGTCGGCACGCCCTGATCGGGGAGCCATAGCCCGTCCGGTACCGGGCCGCTTTGCCAGAACACGTCGATCGGGATTCCGCCACGCGGATACCAATAGCCACCGATGCGCAGCCATTTGGGCTTCATCTCGCTCACCAGGCGCTGACCGATGCCGACGGTTACATCCTCGTGGAAGCCGGCGTGGTTGCGGAACGCCCCAAGGAAAAGCTTCAAGGCCTTTGATTCAACAATGGTTTCATCCGGCACATAATCGATCACGATATGGGCAAAATCGGGCGCGCCGGTGACTGGGCAGAGCGAGGTGAATTCCGGGCAGGTGAAGCGCACGAGGAACATCGCGCCGGGGCGCGGGTTGGGCGGATAATCCAGCACCGCCGCTTCCGGGCTGGCTGGCAGGGCGCTGCTCTGGCCCAAATGCAACACGTCCACCACTTAATCTCTCCATGCTGTAACAAAGCGCGTATGATGGCCGACTCTGGGGGTGACATGCGCTGCCTGCGCAATTATGTCACGCCCCGTAACGATCAAGATACTGACGCGTGGGGAGTGCCGCATGAACCTTCTGGTGTCCACTGACTGGCTTGCCGCAGAGATGGGCAAATCAGATCTGCGTATCATCGATGCCAGCCTGTTCCTGCCCGCCATGGGCCGCAATGCCCGCACCGAATTCGAAGCCGCGCACATCCCCGGCGCGGTGTTCTTCGATATCGAGGAAGTGTCGGACACCGCGAACCCCCTGCCCACCATGCTCCCGCCGGCGGAGAAATTCGCCTCGCGTTGTCAAGCGCTTGGCCTGGGCGATGGCAGCCGGATCGTGGTATATGACAACAGCCCGCTGAAATCATCGGCACGGCTGTGGTGGATGCTCAACCTGTTCGGCGCGCATGAAGTGGCGATTCTGGATGGCGGTTTTGCCAAGTGGCAGGCCGAAGGTCGCCCGGTGGAGAGCGGTAAGCCGATCGTGCGCCACCGCCACTTCACCGTATGGGCCGACAAGGCGCTGGTGCGCGACATGGCGCAGATGACCGACAATCTGCGCAGCAAGGCTGAACAGGTGGTCGATGCGCGCGGTGCCGGGCGTTTCACCGGTGCCGAGCCTGATCCGCGCCCCGGCGTGCGCCCTGGCCATATCCCTGGCTCGAAGAATATCCCTTACTCCGCGCTGTTCAGCGAGGATGGCACCTACAAGCCGGCAGATGAGATCAAGGCGCTGTTTGAAGCCGCTGGAATCGATCTGGGCAAGCCGCTGGTCGCCACCTGCGGTTCCGGAATCACTGCACCGGTGGTGGCCTTTGGTGCGGCGCTGGTGGGCAAGCCCAATGTTGCCGTTTACGACGGCAGCTGGAGCGAATGGGGTGCCAATCCGCATAATCCGGTGGTGACGGGCGCGTGACAGCCCCATGACTGCGAGGCGTCCGCCGCGGCCTGACCTTTCGGCGCTTGGGCTGGGCACTCGACTGGCCCAGGCCGGCCGCGATCATGCGATGGACATGGTCAATCCGCCGGTGGCGCGGGCATCGACCATCTTGTTCGAAAACCTCGCCGATCTTGATCGGGCGTTGAAGGATCCTGACGCCGGGCTCTATTACGGCCGGCGTGGCACCCAGACCCATTGGGCGCTGGAAGACGCGCTGAGCCAGCTGGAGCCGGGTGCAGCGGGCACCAAACTGTTCCCCTCGGGCGTGGCGGCGATCACAACCAGTCTGCTGAGCTGCCTGAAGGCCGGTGACGAACTGCTGATCACTGACAGCGCATATGAACCAAGTCGGACTTTCGCCGATCATCTGCTGGGGCCGCTGGGCATCAGCACGCGCTATTTCGATCCGCGCTGCGGCGGCGCCATCGCTGATGTGATTTCTGAACAGACCAAGGCGATCCTGCTGGAATCGCCGGGTTCGCTATCGTTCGAAATTCAGGATGTGCCGGCGATTACCGCGGTGGCGCGGGCGCGCGGCATCACCACGCTGATCGACAACACCTGGGCAACGCCGCTGCGGCTGCAACCGCTGGCCCTGGGGGTGGACATCAGCATCCAGGCGCTGACCAAATATGTGGGCGGCCACAGCGACGTGATGATGGGCAGCTCCACCGCTACACCGGCGCTGTGGCCCCGCCTGAAGGCGACAGCCTATCGGCTCGGCCATTTCGTTTCCGCCGATGATTGCGCCTTGGTGCTGCGCGGCTTGCGCACGTTGGAACTGCGGCTGGATCGCCACGAACAATCAGCTTTGAAGATCGCGCGTTGGCTGGAATCGCACCCGGCCGTGGACAGGGTCTGGCACCCGGCCCTGCCATCGCATCCCGATCACGCGCTCTTCTGTCGTGATTTCAGTGGTTCAACCGGGTTGTTTGCCATGGTGCTCAAACAGGGCAGCCGGCCGCACACCGCAGCGCTGATCGACGGCCTGCAGCATTTCGGCATCGGCTTTTCGTGGGGCGGCTATGAATCGCTGGTGCTGCCAGTCGAGCTGGACCGCATCCGCACCGCCACAAGCACGCCCCTGCCCGGCCCGATCGTGCGGCTTTCGATCGGGCTGGAAGATGCGGACGATCTGATCGCTGATCTCGATGCCGGACTGGCACGCTATCAGGCGCAGTTTTAGTCCACATCCTCCACGTCCACGGCTTCACCGGTCACGCGCTGTGACAGCGCCGCCGCCATGAACGGATCGACATCACCATCCAGCACGTCGCTGGGGCTGGTGGAGGTAACGCCGGTGCGCAGATCCTTAACCAACTGATAGGGTTGCAGCACATAGGATCGGATCTGGTGGCCCCAGCCGATATCGGTCTTGCCGGCTTCGGTCTTGGCGGCTTCGGCTTCGCGAATGGCCAGCTCCCGTTCGTACAGGCGCGCTTTCAGCATCTTCATCGCGGTGGCGCGGTTCTTGTGCTGGCTGCGCTCGTTCTGGCAGGCGACGATTACACCGGTGGGCACGTGGGTGATGCGCACGGCGGAATCGGTGGTGTTCACGTGCTGGCCGCCGGCGCCAGAGGCACGATAGGTATCGATCTTCAGATCGGATTCCTTGATATCGATCTCGATATCGTCATCCACCTGCGGATAGACCCAAACGCTGGCAAAGCTGGTGTGCCGCCGCGCCGCGCTGTCGTATGGGCTGATGCGCACCAAGCGGTGGACGCCGCTTTCGGTCTTGGCCCAGCCATAGGCCTGGGCGCCCTTCACCAGCAGGGTGGCGTTCTTGATGCCGGCGGTTTCACCCGAGTTGAAGTCCATCAACTCAACCTTGTAGCCGTGTTTTTCGGCCCAGCGCTGATACATGCGCAGCAGCATCGAGGCCCAATCCTGGCTTTCGGTGCCGCCAGCGCCGCTGTTGATTTCGATATAGGTGTCGTTGTTGTCTGCCTCACCTGACAGCAGGGCGGCCACCTTGTCGGTTTCCGCCTTGGCAGCCAGCGCCTGCAGGGCGGCCACGCCGTCATCGGCCAGCGCCTCGTCACCTTCCATTTCGGCGAGTTCGATCAACTCGCGCGTGTCGACCAGATCACGCTCGATGGTGCGGGTGGCGGTGATGGATTCGTCCAGCCGGCGACGCTCGGTCATCAGCGCCTGGGCGGCCTTGGGGTTGTCCCACAGCTTCGGGTCTTCAACCCGCGCGTTCAGTTCATCGAGACGGCGAAGGGCGCGATCCCAGTCAAAGAGACCTCCTCAGCAGGTCCAGCGCCTGCTTGATCTGGAGGGTGGCGTTTTCGGCTTCGGCTCTCATCACGATTTCCAGTGGAACAACGAAGCGGCGGGATAGAGGCACAGGCGCGGCTGCGCAAGATGGCGTGTCAGTAGATACCGCCTTCGGATTCCAGGAATTCGGCATCCGAACGGATCGGGCCGGCGCTCCGCCTGTCAAACAGATCGGCGGCGCGGTTGATGCGGCGCGGCTCACTGTCGGGCTTGAACGCCTCCCAGATCACCACCGGACGGTATCCGGAATCGGGCCACACGCCAAACACGCGCTTGCCCGACCGGCGATCGACGCGGACCATGCGCACGCCGGGTGGGATGGCAAAGGGCAATGTGGGCCAGTCCTTCAGCGCCACCTGCCCCCATTGCCGCCATATCGGCGCCGCCGTGGTACCGCCCTGGGCATAGCCGCCGAGGCTGCGCGGCTGGTCGTAGCCAAGATAGAGGCCGGCCACGACATCCTGGGTGCCACCAACGAACCACACATCATTGGGGCCGTTGGTGGTGCCGGTCTTGCCCGCCAGCGGGCGATTGAGGGGCAGCAGCGCGGTGCCGGTGCCACGCTGGATGACGCCTTCCATCACATGCAGGATCTGAAAAGCGGTGCGCGCATCCATCACCTGTTCGATGCGGCCCTGCGGACGGGGCATCGGCCCGCCATTCCAATCAGGCGCGTTACAGCCGGGGCAGCCGCGGTTGTCGCGCCGCCAGATCACCTTTCCAGACCGGTCCTGCACATAATCGATCAGGCCGGGTTCCAGCTTGCGGCCCTGGTTGAAGATCTGGGCATAGGCGTTGGTGAGCTTCATCACCGTGGTTTCACCCGCCCCCAGCGCAATCGACAGCACCGGCTGATAATCACCGACGCCCAGCGCCTTGGCCTGCGTAACGATGCGATCCATGCCGGTGGCATCGGCAATGCGCACCGTCATCAGATTGCGCGACTGTTCAAGGCCCCAGCGCAGCGTCTGCGGGCCAGCGCTGCGCATATTGTTGAAATTCTTGAAGCACTTCGTACCCAGCAGCTTGGTCTGGAACACGCAATAGCTACCATCCACCACGATGCTGGCTGGGGTGAAGCCATTGTCCATCGCGGTGGCATAGACGATCGGTTTGAACGTCGATCCCGGCTGGCGATTGGCCTGGGTGGCGCGGTTGAAGGCCTGGGCGCGGGCATCGAAGCCGCCCACCATGGCCCGCACCCGGCCGGTCGCCACTTCCTCTGCCACGAACCCGCCCGAAATTTCCGGCGGCTGCCGCAGCGCCCAACCAGCGGGCGTACCGGCAACGGTGATCACATCGCCGGGGCGCAACACCTGCGCGGCCGATCGGTTGGAGCCGCGATACGGCCGCGCGGCATTGCGGCCCGGCAGCGTGCCACTGCTGCCATCGGTGAAGCCGATCACGCTGTCATTGCCCTGTTTCGCCAGCACCACCGCCTTGGCCCATTGGCGATAGCCCAACGCCACCGGTGTGCCGGAAAGGCGGCCGGGCCAGCCATCACCCATCTCGATATGCGCCACTGGCCCGCGCCACGGGCGGCCGGCCTCATAGCGGGTCATGCCGTCGCGCATCGCCTGTTCGGCAGCGGCCTGCATCACCGGATCGAGCGAGGTACGAATCCACAAACCGCCGCCATAAACGCTGTTGGGGCCGTTTTCCTGCGCTTCCCCGAATTGCGCAATCAGCGTGCGGCGCACATCCTCGACGAAATAATCATCACGCGGGCGCGGCAGGGCGCGATTGGGAATGGCGTCCAGCGGGCTGGTGGTGGCGGCGGCGCGTTCGCCTTCAGTGATGAATTCATTGGCCGCCATCTGGCGCAGCACATAATCACGCCGGCCCAGCGCGCGTTCGCGGCGGCGGATGGGATCATAAGTGGAAGGCGCCTTGGGCAGGATTGCCATGAACGCCATCTGCGCCAGATCGAGCTGATCGACCGATTTGCCGAAATAGGCCTGGGCCGCGGCTTCCACGCCATAGGCGTTGCGGCCCAGGAAAATCTGGTTGAGATAGATTTCCAGGATCTGCTGTTTTGACAGCGCGGCTTCCAGCCGGCGAGCCAGGATCGCTTCCCTGATCTTGCGCCACAAGCTGACTTCGTTGCCGACCAGGCTCTTGGCGACCTGCTGGGTGATGGTGGACGCGCCAACCGGACGGGCATCGGAAAACAGCGATTCGATGTTGGTGAACACCGCCGAAACGATACCCAGCCAATCGATGCCGCCATGTTCGAAGAAGGTCTTGTCTTCAGCGGCGATATAGGCCTGCACCAGGCGCGGCGGCAGTTCGGCATAGGGCACGAAGATGCGGCGTTCCCGGGTGTAGCTGGTGACAATCGCACCATTCACGTCACGCACGGTCGAAGGCAGCGCCGGGGTGAAGCTGGCCAGCTCGGCCTCGCTGGGCAGGCCCTTGGTCGCTTGCCAATAGAAGGCCCCGGCCAGCAGCAGCGGCAAGCCAATCAGCAACAGGAGACGATTGCGGGTCACGGTTGCCAGCGATAGCGGCGGGCGGCGATGCTGGGAAGTCACTTGCCGGTCAGGTGGCGTTCAATGGCGCGGGCGATGCCGCGGGCCATGCGGCGGCGGCCATCATCGGAGAACAGCCGCTCGGCATCGGCCTTGTTGGTGACATAGCCGGTTTCGAGCAGCACCGACGGCACATCGGGCGCCTTCAAGACAGCGAAAGCGGCGAAATGGTGGAATTCACCGCGGAAACCCACTTCCTGTTCCTCAAGCCCGTCCTGCAACGTGTCGGCAAACTGCACCGAAACATTGTTGGTGGCGCGCCGGGCGAGATCGACCATGATCTCCCCCACTTCCGGCGCCTCCACACCCAGATTGACCCCGCCGATGATATCCGCCTTGTTTTCCCGCGCTGCCAGTCGTTCGGCAATGGCATCGCTGGCCACGGCCGACAGGGTATAAACCGAAGCGCCGCGCGCCTGATCGTTGGCCGCACTGTCGGCATGGATGGAGATGAACAGATCGGCGCGGGCATCACGCGCGATGCGAACGCGGCCGCCCAGCGGGATGAAGCGGTCCTCATCGCGGGTCAGCTTAACCCGCACCCGGCCACGTTCCCGCAGGATGCGGGCCGCCTCGCGGGCGATGGCCAGCGTGATGTCCTTCTCATATCCGCCGGTTACCGCGATGGCGCCGACATCCCTGCCGCCGTGGCCCGCATCGATGACCACCAGCGGCTTGCCGCCGGATCGGGATTTGACGCCGCTACGGGTGGCTTGCGGTTCAACCGGCGGCTTGGGCGCGGTGATCGCGGGCTTTTCGGCCGGCGCTTCGGCAGCAGGCTTTTCCGGCTCCGGCTTGTCGTTTGTGGGGCGCGGCCGACCAAAATCGTTCGGCAGGCTGAAACTGCCCGTCGCGGGCGTGGGCGGTGGCGGCGGGCCGTCACTGCGCAGCAGCGGCAACGGCCGGCGGCCGCGCGCCACGGCGGCCGCAAACACATCGGGCGGGGCGCGTTCCAGCAGCAGCGTCACCTGGTTGCCCTGGGCCCGCGCCTCCCGGATGATCACCGGCGCCTTCAGATCGACCACCAGCCGGGCCGTGCCGGGCGCGAACATGGCGGCACGCAGGGCAGAAAAACTGTTGCTGCCCGGCGCCGACAGGCCGGGTTCGACCACGCCGACGAAATCCACCACCAGTCGGAACGGATCGCTCAATGCAAAGGATTGCGCCGCCGGCAACGGCCCATCGGCGGTAATGATCACCCGGCCCGGCTGGCTTTCCAGCGCGATGATGCGCGCCGCCCACACCGGAGCGGCCCACAGCAGGCACAGGATCAGCAAAAGGCGACGCACGGGACCTTGGATACGGCGGCCCCGGCGACGGAGCAACCTCAGCGCAGCACCGACCGTCCGGCGTAAACGGCGTCCGAACCCAGTTCTTCCTCGATGCGGATCAACTGGTTGTATTTCGCCAACCGGTCGGAACGGGCGAGGCTGCCGGTCTTGATCTGGCCGCAGCCACAGGCGACCGCCAGATCGGCGATGGTGGCATCTTCGGTTTCGCCCGAGCGGTGCGACATCACGCTGCGATAGCGGTTGCGGTGGGCCAGATCGACAGCGGCCAGCGTTTCGGTGAGCGTGCCGATCTGGTTGACCTTGACCAGCAGTGCATTGGCGAGGCCATCCTTGATGCCCTGGCCCAACCGCGCCGGATTGGTGACGAACAGATCGTCGCCAACCAGTTGCACACGGCCGCCAAGCTGATCGGTGAGGATCTTCCAGCCGTCCATATCGTCTTCGCTCATGCCGTCCTCGATGGAGAGAATCGGATAATCGGCGCACAGGCTGGCCCAGTAATCGCTCATCTGTGCCGGCGTCAGGGTCAGGCCTTCGCCGTGCAGATGATAGGCGCCATCCTTGAAGAATTCGGTGGCGGCGGCATCGAGCGCCAGCATGACATTCTCGCCCGGCTTGAAGCCGGCCTTTTCAACGGCAGCCATGACGAAATCCAGCGCGGCGCGGGTGCCGTTCAGGTTTGGCGCAAAACCGCCTTCATCACCCACTGCCGTGTTGTGGCCCTGTGCCTTGAGTTCACTCTTCAGCGTGTGGAAGATTTCGGCGCCCCAGCGCACGGCTTCGGCGATGCTGCTGGCACCCACCGGCATCACCATGAATTCCTGCACGTCGATCGGGTTATCGGCATGGGCGCCGCCATTGATGATGTTCATCATCGGCACCGGCAGCAACCGCGCCGACACACCGCCAACATAGCGGTGCAGCGGCAGGCCGCGCGAATCCGCTGCTGCCTTGGCCACCGCCAGAGACACGCCAAGGATGGCATTGGCCCCCAGGCGGCCCTTGTTGGCGGTGCCATCGAGTTCGATCATGGCCGCATCAACAGCGCCCTGTTCTTCGGCTTCCATGCCGGCCAGCGCGTCGTAAATCTCGCCATTCACCGCCGCGACGGCCTTGAGCACGCCCTTGCCCAGATAGCGCGCCTTGTCGCCATCGCGCAGTTCCACCGCTTCATGCGCGCCCGTCGATGCACCCGACGGCACGGCCGCGCGGCCGGTGCTGCCGTCTTCCAGCACGACGTCGACTTCGACAGTGGGATTGCCCCGGCTGTCGAGAATTTCGCGGGCGTGGATGTCGATGATTGCGGTCATGGTCGGGCATTCCCTTTGCCATAGGTGAACCTGCCTGCTTGCGCAGCGGCGTCGGTCACGCCAGATAGAGAGGAGTGCCCGTGCGGGCAAGCTTGACGATGTGGATGGCACAGCATGACCGAACCACTACCAATCGACGCCAGCGACTGGAATGATGACGACAGCAACCTTGGCATCGCTGCGCCGCGCAGCAGCGGGTTTGACAGCCTGCTGGATTTCGCACGCAATCGGCTGATCGCTCTGGTGGAAGATGCGCGTGACAGCCTGGTGGGCCAGGTGCGCGGGCTGAAATCCCTTGCTGATCTGCTGGTGGACAATCTGCCGGAAGGGGCCGCGCCGGTTTCGAAACTGGTGGGTGAAGCGACGGGCAATATCGATAGCATCGCTGATGCTTTGGCCGAAAAATCTGTGGAAGAACTGGTGGAAGATGGCCGCGCGCTGGTGCGGTCGCAGCCGGCGGCCGCGGTGGGCATTGCCATCGCGGTGGGCTTTCTGGCCGGCCGCATGCTGAAGGCGGCGCGCGATTGATGCGCCTTGGCGGCGGCCTTGCAGCCCAGGCGCGGCAACTCGTTGGCGGCTTCCTGCTGCTGATGCAAAATCTGTCGCGGCTGACGGCGGCGGAACTGCGCGTCAATGCCGGGGCGTTGCGGGCGCCGCTGCTGATGCTGCTGGCGGCGACGGGTCTGTTGTTCACCGCACTGACCCTGCTACTGGTCGCCGCCGTGCTGGCGCTGGCGCAGCTGGTTGGCCCGGTGGCAGCCTGCGCGATCGTTGCGCTGGTGAGCGCCGTGGCGGCGTGGGCGCTGGCAAGGCACGGCCTGTCGCGCCTGGCCGCAATTGATCTTGCGCCACGCCGTTCCATGGCCACATTGCAGGCACAGATTGACCGCTTTGCCGCCCCACGGGTCCGCAAGGCTGCACCACCGAAGGAGCCCCGCCCATGACCGAGACCGCCACCATCGAAGACCTGGCCCGCGCCGCCGATGATGCCGGCGCATCGCTGGTGGACGAGGTGAACAGCCTGGCTGACCGTCTTACCCCGCGTCGCATGGTTGACGAGGCATTGAGCGTGGTGAAGGCGCGCGGCACCGATCTGGCCCGTGATGCCAGCAACGTGGTGAAGGCGCACCCGGTGGCCACGGGTGCGGCCGTCGCCGCCATTGGCCTGGCGCTGTATGCCGGCAACAGGATCAGCAAGGCCGAAATCGATCTGGGCCACGATCTGGATGATTACAGCGATTACGAAGACAGCGCGCTGACCGCTGCTGCCACTGATGGCGAAGTGGCCGACGAAGCCCGTGCGCTGGTGCAGGACAATCCGGTGATCGCCATCCTCGCCGGCATTGCCGCCGGCGCGGCGCTGGCGTTGCTGTTCCCGACCAGCACAGCCGAAAAGCGCAGCCTGGGTGCATTGGCACGGCGGCTCACAAGCCGTTGAGCTTAGGTTCAGCAACGTCCTGCCACTGATCCCGCCATGAAACATCTGATCCTGATCGCGGCCGCGCTGGCCGCTGCCCTGCCCGCCCTGCCTGCCGCTGCCCAGGTCGGCGCGGCCACCGCTGCCAATCCCGGCGATCCGGCCGCTCGTCCGTTCATCGAAGGCATGATTGGCGAAGGCTTTGGCGTGTTGCGCGACAAATCGCTGAGCAAGGCCGCCGCGCGGGCGAAATTCCGCTCCCTCCTGACGAAGAATGTCGCGCTGGATGACATCGGCATGCGCCTCATCCGCCGCCAGAAGGCAACGCTGACCCCGGCTCAGCTGGATGCCTATCGTGCGGCCTTCCCGGAATTCGTGCTGAATGCCTATGCCGATCGGCTGTATGATTATGCCGATGCGAAGGTGCAGGTGCAGCGCACGTTGGGCCGTGGGCCGTTCACGGAGGTCTATACCCGCGTTACCCGCCCCGGCGCCCAGCCAATTGATACAATCTGGCAGGTGAAATCGGACGGCGGCAGGCTCATGGTCAACAATCTGGTGGTGGCCGGTGTCAACCTGTCGCTCACCCAGGAAGCGGATTTTGCCAGTTACATCAGCAAGAACGGGTTTGATGCGCTGGTAACGTTCATGAAAAGTGCCAACGCCAAAAGCTTGGCGGTGAACGCGAAATAGCAAGCGGGGTGACATGACCAGCCGGATCGACATTCACCCCACCGCGTTCGTGCACCCATCGGCCCAGATCTATGGCCATGTTTCCATCGGGCCGCACGCCAGCATCTGGTGCAATGCCGTGATCCGTGCCGAAACCGCCCATGTTGAAATCCATGAAGGCGCCAATATCCAGGATTTCGTGATGATCCACACCGATCCGGGCAAGCCGGTGGTGGTGGGCGCCTATACCAGCGTGACCCATCATGTGACGCTGCATGGCTGCCAGGTAGGCGATCATTGCCTGATCGGCATCAACGCCACGGTGTATAATGGGGCAGTGGTGGGCAGCGGCTCCATCGTCGGCCAGCATGCCTATCTGAAGGACCGTTTCGAGGCACCGGAGAACAGCATCGTTGTCGGCAGCCCGGCCAAGGTGATCGCCAGCCGCAACAACCGCCTGCCCAACCGCATCAACGCCGAATTCTACATGCGCAATGCCGAGTGCTACCGGCAAGGCAATCACCGCGCCTGGGCCGGGCCGGAGTTCGAGTCCTGGTTTGCCGCCACCATGCAGCGCTTGCAGGGCGAGTATGCACAAGCCGCCACTGGCGCGTAGCTGAGTCTGCGGCTAGACGCCGCGCATGAGCAAATTGCATCTGGTTTTTGGTGGCCGCGTGGCCGATCCGCAGGGCGTCGATTTCATCGACCCTGCCAATCTCGACGTTGTCGGGATCTTCCCCGATTTCAAGACAGCGGAAACCGCCTGGCGCTCTGCCGCCCAGCGCACGGTGGACGATGCGACGATGAAATATGTCGTGGTTCACCTGCACAAGCTGCTGCAGCCGGAAGACTGAGCGGCTTTTCCCATTACTAGTGCAGGCTTTCCTATTCCCGCGCTGTCCATAGAGTGGATCGCGGGGAGACGATGACATGCCGCACGAGCTAAGCTTTGGTGCCATTCTCGAAGCCGTGGTGGCCACGCTGGATCCGGGACAGCCGGCGCTGGTGCATGGCGATACGCGGCGCAGCTGGGGCCAAGTAGGCTCGCGCAGCGCCAGCCTGGCCGCCGCGATGCTGGCAGGCGGGGCCGTGGCCGGCGATCGCTGCGCGCTGCTGATGCGCAACAGCGCCGAATATGCCGAAGCCATGATCGCCTGCCTGCGCGCCCGGCTGGTCCATGTGAACGTCAATTACCGCTATACCGGCGAAGAGCTGTGGTACATTCTCGACAACAGCGATGCGGCCGTATGCGTCTATGACGCCGAATTTGCGCCGCTGGTCGATTCCATCCGCGGCCGGCTGCCCACGAAGATCTGGATCCAGGTCGGCGGCGAAACGCCGGAATTTGCGCAGGATTTCGAAACTGTTGCCAGCGCCGGGCACATATTGCCACCCCAGGACCATCAGCCCACCGACATGCTGTTCATCTACACCGGTGGCACCACTGGTCTGCCGAAAGGCGTGATGTGGGATCAGGCGGCACTGTGGGGCCTGATGAACCCCGGCATTGATCCGGCGGTGACTCACGATCTGGCAGCGCTCACCGCCGATCTGAAGGCCGGAGTGGGCCGCCGCAAGGCGATGATCCTGCCGCCGCTGATGCACGGCACCGGGCTTATCGTGGCGCTGGGCACCTTGTGCCGGGGTGGCACCTTGGTCACCCTGCCCGGCGCAGCCTTTGATGCCGGCCAGGCCACCAGCACCTGCGCCAGCGAGGCATGCGATTATGTCGTGATCGTCGGTGATGCCTTTGCCCGTCCCATCCTGAAGGCGCTGGATGCCGGCATCGGCAGCATCGCCACGGTGGAGATCATGATCTCGTCCGGCACCATGTGGTCACCGGAGGTCAAGGCTGGCCTGCTCGGCCATGCACCGAACTTGATGATCGTCGACAGTCTGGGCAGTTCTGAAGGTCTGGGTCTGGGTGCCGCCGCCCAGACAAAGGACAATGCCGGGGCGCCGACCAAGTTCATGGCCGATGGCAACACGCTGATCATCGGTGACGACATGAAACCGGTGCCGACCGGCACCATGGGCCGCATCGCGCGCGGCGGCCTGATCCCGCGTGGTTATTGGAAAGACCCGGTGAAAAGCGCAGCGACGTTTCCGGAAATCGACGGCAAGCGCTATTCCATCCCCGGCGATTTCGCCATCATCGAGGATGATGGCAGTTTCACCCTGCTTGGCCGCGGCAGCCAGTGCATCAACACTGCCGGCGAGAAGGTGTTTCCCGAAGAGGTGGAAGAAGCGCTGAAAACCCACCCGGCCATCGATGATGCGCTGGTTTTTGGCCTGCCCGATGAAAAATGGGGCCAGTGCGTGACCGCCGTGGTGGAAGCCCATGCACCGGTGGACGTGGAGGAACTGCGCGCCCACGTGCGCCTGCATCTGGCTGGTTACAAGACACCCAAGATGGTGCACATCGTGAAGAAAGTGCCGCGCGCGCCCAACGGCAAGGCGGATTATGCCGCGGCAAAGGCGATGGTAACGGGGTGAGGTCTCCCCTCCCCTTCAGGGGAGGGATTGGCGGGGGCTTGCAATCTGCACAAATCCGCTCATGCCGAGCTTGTCGAGGCACGCACCTCAGTCCGTGGGTGCCTCGACAAGCTCGGCATGAGCGGATTTGGTCTTGCAGTACGCACAACGAAAAAGGGCGGCCCGTTCGGACCGCCCTTTTTACATCAGCCTGATGTTCAGGCGTCCTTCTTGGCGCCCAGACCAAAGCTGGCGAAACGCTTGTTGAAGCGCGCCACCTGGCCGCCGGCATCCAGCATGCGGCCGGTACCGCCGGTCCAGGCCGGGTGGCTGGTCGGATCGATTTCCAGATTCATCGTATCCCCTTCCTTCCCCCAGGTCGTGCGGGTCTGATAGGTCGTGCCATCGGTCATCTTGACGGTGATGGTGTGGTAAGCGGGATGGATGCCGGACTTCATGATGGTTTCCTTGAGAGCGGACCGGTTCCGACCGGCCCTGGAAAATTGAACGAGCGGCATAGCGGCTTGACCGCCCGATTGCAACAGGCGTAACCACGGCTCCGAACGGTGCCCGCCCTGACCGGCGGGAGAATAGGGAAGCCGGTGCGGGGGAAACCTCAAGTCCGGCGCTGTGCCCGCAACTGTAAGCGGCCAGCTGATGCTTCACATGCCACTGGGGCAACCCGGGAAGGCGAAGCAACAGCGCCATGAGCCGCAAGCCAGGAGACCTGCCGTTCCGTCTGTGGCCACCCGTGGCCGCTGGCGGTCGCCCCATGCCTGCCGGGACCAGCGGTGCGTGAGACTGGAGAGCATCCGCTCTTTCGTTCGTGGCGACTTCGTGTCGCCAACCTGTGCCCGGCATCCGTCCGGGCCGAACGAAAGTCCGTGTCCATGCTTCCGCTTATCGTGCTCGCCAGCCAGGCCACCATTGCCGCCACTCCGGCACCGCCCAACAATCAGATCATCATCCTGCGGGAAACGCCCGTGCCGATCACGGTCACCGCCAGCCGCAACACGATCCGCCTCGCTGAAACCGGGATCAGCATCAGCCAGATCACGCTGCCGCAGATCGAAAGCCTGCAATTGCCGCTGGTGAAGGATTATCTCACCCTTATCCCCGGCGTCGCGGTCGCCCAGACCGGGCCGCTGGGCGCGCAGACGCAAATCCGCATCCGTGGCGCCGAAGCCAATCACAGCATCAGCTTTATCGACGGCATCGAGATGAACGACCCGGCCTCGTCGGGCGAGTTCCGCATCGACACGCTGCTCAGCGCCGGCGTCGAGCGCATCGAAGTGCTGCGCGGGCCGCAATCGGCGCTTTGGGGCAGCCAGGCCATCGGCGGCGTGATCAGTGTCACCACCCGCGCCCCGGTGCGCGGTACCGAAGTCTATGGCGAGTTGCAGGGCGGCAGCCTTGGCACCGTGCGCGGCGGCGTGGGTGGCGGCTGGGCCGGCGACACGCTCACGGTGAGCGCGCAACTCTCCGGCCTGTCCACCGATGGATACGACATTGCCCGCAGCGGTGGTGACAAGGACGGTTATGACAATGTTACCGCGCATGGCCGCATCGAATGGCGGGCGGTGCCGGAACTCACGCTGCTGCTGGTGGGCCGCCATCAGGATTCAACGTCGCGCTTTGATGGTTTCAACTTCGTTACAGGCGTGCCGCGCGATGAGCCGCTGTCGACCAACAGCCGCCAGACCGCGCTGCGCGCTGAAGCGGCGCTGGCGCTGCTGGACGGCCAGTGGACAACGCGGGCCAGTTTCATGGGTGTCCGCGCCGACAACATCAACCGGCGGGCCGGCAATTTCCAGAACCGCAGCGATGGCGAGCGTGATCTGTTCCGCCTGCAATCAACCGGGCGCATCCAGACGGCGAGCGTGACCCATAATCTGACGGCGGCGCTGGACGTGGAGACGGAACGCTTCACCAGCAGTGATGCCAACGCCCTGGCCGCATCCAACCAGCGCCAGCGCCGCCGCCAGACCAGCCTGGTGGGCGAATATCGGTTGAGCACCAGCAATGGCCTTTCCGCTGGCGCCGCCGTGCGCCACGACATGAACGACCGTTTTGCCGATGCAACCACAGTGCGTTTCGACGCCGTGGCGGCGATTGGCGATGTTCGCCTGCATGCCGCGTTCGGCACGGGCATCGCCGATCCCACCTTCTTCGATCAATTCGGCTTCTTCCCCGGATCGTTCCAGGGCAACCCCAACCTTGTGCCGGAACGCAGCCGCAGCGTGGAGGCCGGCATCGGCTGGGCCGCGGATGGCCACAGTGTTGATGTAACTGTGTTTGATGCGAACCTCACCAACGAGATCATCGGCACCTTCAACAGCACGACCTTCATCGCCGGGGTGGCCAACGCCAGCGGCCGCAGCACCCGCCGCGGGGTGGAAGTTGCCGGGCGGGCCGAACTGGCCAAGGGGCTGGTGCTGAACGCCAGCTATACCTTCCTGGATGCCAGCCAGCAGCAGGTGGCTGGTAACGCTTTGGTCCGCGAAGTGCGAAGGCCGCGCCATTCGGGCAGCGTCGCACTCAATTACAGCAGCCGGCACTTCGATCTGTCTGCTGCCGCCGCCATCACAGGTGCACGCGGTGACACGGATTTTGCCCGCTTCGTGCCCGTTACGCTGCCGGCCTATACGCTGCTAACGCTGGCGGGGGCCTGGCACATCAGCCCGCGCATCGATCTGACGGCGCGGATCGAAAATGCGTTCGATGCCACGCAGATTGATGTGTTCGCCTATCGCGGGCCGGGCCTGACCGCGCATGGCGGCATCCGGTTCCGGCTGTGAGGCGGCCGGCGGCCTCGCCAATCCCGTCACCCCGGCGAACGCCGGGGCCCATCGCCCGGCTGCGCCCGTTAGTGACCATTTTTGGGAGATGGGTCCCGGCGTTCGCCGGGATGACGTTATCGGGCGCGAGTGCCGCCGCCACGCCTGCCCGCGTTGTCAGCCTCAATCTGTGCACGGATGAGTATCTGCTGATTACTGCCCGCCCCGGCCAGATCGCCAGCATAAGCCGGCTCGGGGCAGACCCTCAGGAAAGCCCGCTGGCCGGGCGAGCGCGCGGGCTGGCCATCAATTCCGGCCGGCTGAGCGAGGTCATCGAACAGCGACCTGATCTGGTGCTGACCATGGGCCATGATCCGCAAGCCGTCGCGCTGGCGGCACGGCTGCGGATCAGGCTGATTGCCCTGCCCTACCCCACCAGCCCGGCGGCGGTGGCGACACAGGTGCAGCAGGTCGCCGCCTTGATGGGCAATAGGCCTGCTGGTATCGAATTTGCTGCCCGTGTCGCCGCGCTCATGGCCTCTGCACCAAAGGCGCAACCCGGCCTGATGATTGGCGGCAGCGGTTTGGCTCCTGCGATGGATGGGCTGGCCGCCGGCTGGCTGCGGCTCGCAGGCATATCGCAGCAACAAGGCGGGCAGATCAGCCTGGAACGTCTGTTGGTGCAGCCGCCGCCGATGCTGATCCGCAATGTCTATCGGCGCGGGCAAGTCTCTGGCCCGCAGGCGTGGAGTCTGCACCCGGCGCTGCGCCAATTGCGCGCCACCCAGGTGGAGGCCGATGGCCGCGCCTTCCTGTGTGGCGGCGCCGCGATGCCGGCAGAAATCATCCGGCTGAAAAAGGCGCTGGCGGCATGAAAGCCGGCCTGGCCCTGCTCTGCATCGTGCTGGCGCTGGCTTCACTGGCGCTGGGGCCGGTTGATCTGGCCGCGCTGTGGGCGCGTGATCCCGAACTGGCGCGCAGCCTGTTCATCGAACTGCGGCTGCCCCGCACGGGCCTGGCGCTGCTGATCGGGGCCGGGCTGGGTGCATCCGGAGCAGCGGCACAGGCACTGTTTCGCAATCCGCTGGCGTCGCCCGATGTGCTGGGGCCATCCAGCGGTGCGGCGTTGGGCGCGGTGCTGGCCGGCTATTTCCTTGGTGCCGGGGTGATCGGCATGGCGATGGGTGGCTTGGCAGGGGCCGGAATCTCGCTCCTGCTGTTGCTGGCGCTGGCCGGGCGCGGCGCCGGTACGACGCGGCTGGTACTGGCCGGAGTCGCTGTTTCCATGCTGCTTGGCGTCGCCATCAATCTCGCGCTCAGCCTCGCGCCCTCGCCCTTCGCACTGTATGATCTGATGTTTTGGCTGATGGGCAGTCTGAATGATCGCAGCCTCCCGCAACTGGCGCTGGCGGTGCCCCTCATCCTGATCGGCATCGTCCTGCTGCTGCGCGCTGCCCCGGCGCTGGACACACTGGCGCTGGGGGAAGAAGTGGCGCAATCGCTCGGCGTTGGTCTCTCCGCCGTGCAGGCGCGCGTGGTGGTCGCCATCGCGCTGGCGACCGGGGCCGGCGTGGCGGTTGCGGGCAGCATCGGCTTCATCGGCCTGATCGTGCCGCATCTGGTGCGGCCCTATGTGGGCCACCAACCCGGCTCGGCTGTGCTGCCGTCGGCGCTGGCCGGAGCTGCACTGCTCAGCGCCGCCGATATCACGGTGCGGTTGCTGCCGGCCGGGCTTGATCTGCGGCTGGGCGTGCTCACCGCGCTGATCGGCGCGCCCTTCTTCCTGTGCCTCATCATGGGGCGACGCTGATGCTGGAAGCCATTGATCTTTCCCGCCCACCAATGCTGGCGCCAACCAGCCTCGTGCTGCATCCGGGGCAGCTTACTGGCGTAATTGGCCCCAATGGGGCCGGCAAGACGACGCTGCTCAAGGCGCTGGCCGGGCTCTCGCGCGGGCAAGGCCATGTCCGGCTGGATGGCCAGCCCTTTGTACCGCATCCGCGTCGCCTGGCCTGGCTGCCGGCAAGCCGCGATTCCGTCTGGCCCATGCCGGCCTCTGCGCTGGTGCAGCTTGGCCTTGGCCCGGCGGCGGCACCCGATCCGGCGGCTGTTGCGGCGGCACTTGCAGCCTGTGATGCCACGGCGCTGGCGCATCGCCCGGTCAGCCAGCTTTCCACCGGCGAGCGCGCCCGCATATTGCTGGCACGCGCCATTGTGGCACGGCCGGCGTGGCTCATCCTCGATGAACCCATCGCCAATCTCGATCCCGGTCACCGGCTGGACGTGATGGCGTTGCTGGCCGACGAGGCCGCGCGGGGGTGCGGCGCGGTGCTGGCGCTGCATGATCTCGATCTTGCCCGCCGCTGTGAACGGCTGCTGTTGATCGTTGGCGGTGTCGTGGTGTGTGACGGTCCGCCCGAGTTCGTATTGGCACCCGGCATTCTGGCCACATATTTCGGAATTCGCCGCGATAACCATGGTTTTCAACGGATATGAAATAGTCTATTCATGTTGAGGTGATCCTCAGCCACGACCATAAAGCCCAGTTGATGGGCAGCGTCCTCACCCGCGTTGACCGGTTCGAGGACGGCGACCTGCGTTGGGAACGCATCGACAGTCTGGCCATCCATCGCGACGGCCATTTTGATTGGCACACGCACACGCGCGTCGAAGAGGCCGGGCAGCCCGCGCAACTTCACGCCGAACATGTGCACGGTGGCTGGCAAGTGGTGGGAATGGGCGATGGCCCACATTTCCTGCAGCTGGGCACCGATCAAGGCGATATGTTCAGCTTTGCCATCCAGCACGACAGCGCGGATAGCTATCTGCTCAACAAAAAGCCGTGGACGTGCCAGAAGTTCGGCGTGCTCAAGGTTGCAGCCTGACACAGCAGAAGCTGATCATGATTGACCATTGAGCGCATGGCCAGTTTCGGCCATACCCGCGAACATGCCCCGTATAGGTCAACCCCTTCCCCCGTCAGCCCGCACCACGGCTGCTGCCATGGCCGAACTGGTCTCCGAACTCCGCGAAAAGGCCGCGCGCATTGCCCTTGGTGGCCCGGCGGCAGCGCGCGAAAAGCATGTGGCGCGTGGCAAGCTGCTGCCACGCCAGCGCGTCGAGGCGCTGCTCGATCCGCACAGCGCCTTCCTCGAAATCGGCCAGTTCGCCGCCCATGATGTTTATGGCGAGGATGTACCCGCCGCCGGGCTGATCGCCGGCGTTGGCCAGGTGGAAGGCCGGCTGTGCGTAATCGTCGCCAACGATGCCACCGTGAAGGGCGGCAGCTATTATCCGATCACCGTGAAGAAGCATCTGCGCGCGCAGGAAATCGCCGCTCAGAACGGCCTGCCCTGCCTTTATCTGGTTGACAGCGGCGGGGCCAATCTGCCCCGGCAGGATGAAGTTTTCCCCGATCGCGATCACTTCGGCCGTATCTTCTTCAACCAGGCCAACATGAGCGCCAATGGCATCCCGCAAATCGCTGCCGTACTGGGCAGCTGCACCGCGGGCGGCGCCTATGTGCCGGCGATGGCGGATGAGTCGATCATCGTGAAGAACCAGGGCACGATCTTTCTGGGCGGCCCGCCACTGGTGAAGGCCGCCACTGGCGAGGAAGTAACCGCCGAGGATCTGGGCGGTGGCGATGTGCACACCCGCATTTCGGGCGTTGCCGATCACCTGGCCGAGAATGACGAGGATGCGCTAGCCATTGCACGCCGCATTGTCGCCACCCTGCCCGCCGCGCCCGCCGTGGCGCGTGGCCCGGCCCTTCCGCCGCTGTTTGACGCCAGCGAGTTGAACGCGCTTGCCCCCATCGATACCCGCGTGCCGGTGGACGTGCGCGAGATCATCGCACGGTTGGTGGATGGTTCCGAACTGCAGGAATTCAAGCCGCGTTATGGCGAAACGCTGGTGACCGGCTTTGCCCATATCGAAGGCTATCCGGTCGGCATCATCGCCAACAACGGCATCCTGTTTTCCGAAAGCGCCCAGAAAGGCGCGCATTTCATCGAACTGGCCTGCCAACGTCGCATCCCGCTGCTGTTCCTGCAGAATATCAGCGGCTTCATGGTTGGCCGCCGGTTCGAGAATGAGGGCATTGCCAAACACGGCGCCAAGCTGGTGACGGCGGTGGCCTGCGCCGCAGTGCCGAAGATCACCGTGGTGACCGGCGGCAGTTTCGGCGCTGGCAATTATGGCATGTGCGGCCGGGCTTACTCCCCACGTTTCCTGTGGATGTGGCCGAACGCCCGCATTTCGGTGATGGGCGGCGAACAGGCGGCGAGCGTGCTGGCCACCGTGAAGGGCGGCGGCTTCAAGAATGCCGCTGATGAAGAGGCCTTCAAGGCGCCGATCCGCGCGCAATATGAAGCGCAGGGCAATCCCTATTACGCCAGCGCCCGCCTATGGGACGATGGCATCATCGCGCCGGAAGATACGCGCGCCGTGGTGGCACTGAGCCTGGCGGCATCGCTTCAGCAGCCTGTGCCGGAAACCCGGTTCGGCACGTTCCGGATGTGACGCAAGATGCTGGATGAAGCCATCGACGACTGGGGAACCGCGCGGCTGACGCTGAATCGGCCGGAGCGGCACAACGCCTTCAATGCCGAATTGATTGCAGCGCTCCAAGAAGCCTTCACCCGGCTCGGCCAGGCCGACGACGTGCGCGCCATCGTGCTGGCCGGGAACGGGAAGAGCTTCTCGGCCGGTGCCGATCTCGACTGGATGCGCCAAGCGGCCGGCTGGAGCGAGGCGGAAAACCAGGCCGATGCCATGGGCCTGTCCAACATGTTGGCCGCCATCAACGACTGCCCGAAACCGGTGATCGTCGTCGCCCACGGGCATGTAACCGGTGGCGGCGTTGGGCTGGTCGCCTGTGCCGACATGGCGGTTGCCATCGAGGGCGCGCAGTTCCGGCTTTCCGAAGTGCGGCTGGGCCTGACGCCGGCCACCATTTCGCCGTTCGTGCTGGCGAAGATCGGCGCGGCGGCGCGGCGCTGGTTCATCACCTCCGAAGCCTTCACCGCCGACGAAGCCGCCGCCATGGGGCTGGTCAACGAAACCGCCATTGATGAAGATGCGGCCGAAGCCGTGGTGGCGCACTGGCTGGCCCATATCGGCCAGGCTGCACCGGGTGCCATCGCCGATGCCAAGCGGCTGGCGCTGGACTTTGCCGGTGCCGAAATCACCGACGATCTGCGCGAGGAAAGCGCCCGCCGCATCGCCGCCCGCCGGGTGAACGCCGAAGGACGCGAGGGTATCGCCGCCTTTCTGAACAAGGGAAAGCCGTCATGGATCACCGAATGAAGCCGCTGCTTGGCCTTGCGCTGCTGCTCGCCGCGCCGGCGGTGGCCGCGCCTAAAGACGAAGTGCTTGCGGCCACCAACGCCTTCATGGATGCGCTCAACAAGGGCGATGCCAATGGCGCCGAGGCGATGACCCATCCGACGCTGACCATCCAGGTGCTGCGCTTTCCAACAGAAGGCGGCAGCAAGTACAGCGTGATGACGCGGCAGCAATTGTTCGACAATTTCCGCAACGCCCCGCCGCGCAAGTTCGATGAACGTATCGTGCGCTCCAAGGTGCTGGTTACCCGCGATTATGCCCATGTCTGGGCGCCCTACACACTGGATATCGACGGCAAGCGCATCCATTGCGGGGTGGACAGTTTCGGCTGGAGCAAGATCGACGGCAAATGGCTGCTGGCGACGTTCGGCTGGACTGCTGATCCGAAAGGCTGCCCGCCGAAGTGAGCAATATGCAGAAGATCCTGATCGCCAATCGCGGGGAAATCGCCCGCCGCATCATCCGCACTGCACACCGGATGGGCATTGCCACGGTCGCCGTGCATTCGGCTGCCGACGCGCACGCGCCGTTCGTGCGCGAGGCCGGCCAGGCCGTGCCGCTGGCCGGGGACCGCGCCTATCTCGACATGGAAGCCATCATCGCGGCGGCCAAGCGAACCGGGGCGGACGCCATTCACCCCGGCTATGGCTTTCTTTCCGAGAATGCCGATTTCGCCAAGGCGCTGAGAAAGGCCGGCATCATCTTCATCGGCCCGCCGGAAAGCGCCATGCGGGTGATGGCCCTGAAAGACACGGCCAAGGCCGCCATGAAGAAGGCCGGCGTGCCGATCACGCCGGGTTACCAGGGCAATGACCAATCGCTGGTGCGGCTTCAAAAGGCCGCCGAGGGCGTTGGCTTCCCGCTGCTGATCAAGGCGGTGGCCGGCGGTGGCGGCAAGGGCATGCGCGCCGTGCACAATGCCGAGGAATTTCAGGAAGCCCTGATGGCGGCCCAGCGCGAGGGTGAAACCGCCTTCGGCAACGCCGGCATCATGCTGGAAAAACTGATCCAGCGCCCGCGCCACGTTGAAGTGCAGCTCTTCGCCGACAGTCACGGTAACGCCGTTCACCTGTTCGAACGCGATTGTTCGCTGCAGCGCCGCCACCAGAAGGTGATCGAGGAAGCCCCCGCCCCCGGTCTGTCCGACCAGTTGCGCCACACGCTGGGCGTTGCCGCCGTCACTGCCGCCCATGCCATCGGTTATCAGGGCGCCGGCACGGTGGAGTTCATCCTCGATCTCGACACGGTGGATCTGCACGGCGATCCGGCCTTCTACTTCATGGAAATGAACACCCGCCTGCAGGTTGAGCACCCGGTGACCGAGTGCATCACCGGCGAGGATCTGGTGGAATGGCAGATCCGCGTGGCGCGCGGTGAGCCGCTGCCGAAGAAGCAGGAGGAGCTCAGCGTCAACGGCTGGGCGATGGAAGCGCGGCTCTATGCCGAAGATCCGGACAGCGGTTTCCTGCCCGCCACCGGCACGATCAGCACGCTGGAATTCGGCCAGGGTGCCGGTGTCCGCATCGATACCGGCGTTGAAACCGGCAGCCGCATCGGGCTGGATTATGATCCGATGATCGCCAAGGTGATCGCCCACGGCGCAACGCGCGCCCAGGCCATTGATCGGCTGGTCGGCGCGCTCGATGCCACCATCGTGACGGGCCTGAAATGCAACCGCGCTTTCCTTGCCCGCCTGGCTGACACCAAGGCCTTCCGCGCCGGCGAAGTCGATACCGGCTTGATCGCCCGCCACGCCGCCGAACTGGCTGCGCCTGGACTGTGCCCGGCGCCGGTGCTGCTCGCTGCCGCGCTGGGGCTGGGCCTGCCACAGGATGAGCCTCACGACACGCTGTTCAGCCAGCTCAATTTCCGCATGAATGTGGCGCCCGAAACCCATGTCCGCCTGTGGTGGGGAGAGGAACGCCATGCGCTGACTCTGCGCGCCGCAGGTGGGCCGCGCTGGCGCATTGGCGGGCTGGCCGGCGTGGGCGAAGTTGCAGCCACCCGCACCAGCGCCCACGGCCTGTCGATCGATCTGGGCGGGCAGTTGATGCCGGCCACGGTGGTGGCAGGCAGTGGCGTGGTCGAAGTCCGCATGGCCGGCCAGAGCTGG
>Ga0209278_1000464_pt1 | contig 31898 bp, 53 predicted proteins | sample JI81BgreenDNA_FD_187504 | JGI IMG/M metagenome (GOLD analysis project Ga0209278, IMG submission 187504) | Wastewater effluent complex algal communities from Wisconsin, to seasonally profile nutrient transformation and Carbon sequestration -... | ecosystem: Engineered > WWTP > Effluent > Algae...
CGAGCCGGTGCTGGTCGACTATGCGGTCTGGCTGCAAGACACCGACGCGCCGAAACGCTCGTGGACGCTGTACGCGGACGACCGCGGCGGCGTGAGCTTCGACACCCAGACCGTGCAGGTCTCGGCCACGCTTGACCGGCTGCGCCGCGTGTCGCGCGCGCCGATCTATGACCCGGGCGTGTTCACCGGGCTGGAGCTGCTGTGAAGATGACGCCGACCGAGTTCGCGCAGCGCTGCACCGCGATGGACGGCCCGCGCTACGTGCGCTGGCGCGCCGACTGGCAGGCGGCGGACTGCTACGGCATCATCGTCCTCTACTGGCGCGAAGTGCTCGGCGTCGAACTGCGGCAACACCCGGGCACGTGCAGCGGCATGGTCGACGGCTTCGCGGCGCTCGGCGAGCACTGGCTCGACATCGGCGGCCCGCGGCCCGGCGCGTGCGGCTTCATGTCCTGGGACGGCACCCTCCCGCGGCACTGCGGCGTGGTGATGCCCGGCGGAGACCTGCTGCACACTGAAGCCCCGGCGCCAGGCTATGCCGGCGGCCCCCGCATCACCCGGCTGGCGGCCATGCACCGGCTGTACCCCGACTTGCGCTTCTACGCGCCCGAGCCCGGCGCCTTCGCCCCATGAGCATCGCCACCCTCGTCATCCTGCGCGACCCGGCCGGCATCCTCGGCCGCGACGTGCGGCGCCTGCACGGCGATGCGCCTCTGCAGCAGCAGATCGAGGCGGCCATGCCCGGCGGCGGCGCTGGGTGCGAACTGCTCATCAACGGCTTGCGCGCCGATCCGTTCACCGACCCGCGGCTTGACGCACCGCCGCAGGCCGGAGACACCATCGTCGTGGCGCACCGGCCCGCCGGCCTTGACCCGGTGACCATCGCCCTGATTGCCGGCGCGCTGCTGGCCGTCGCGTCCTATGCGCTGATCCCGAAGCTGCCCGAGACGCCGGTCGCCAACGACAGCCCGAACAACCGCCTGACCGGCCAGACGAACGTCGCGCGCGCCTATCAAGCCATCCCTGACGTGTACGGCCGCCGCCGCGTGTGGCCCGACCTGATTCAGCGCACGCTGGTTGAGTACGTCGACAACGTGCGAACCCTGACCGAGTGGCTGTGCATCAGCCGCGGCGTCGGCGAGGTCACCGACGTGCGCTTCTCAGACACGCCCGTCGCCAGCATCCGCGGCGCCAGCTTCGAGGTGTTTGAGCCGCTGACGGCCGGCCCGGTGCCGCCCGGTGTACCGGCCGACTACGCGGAGGCCAAGTGGGCATCGCTCGCCGACGTGTTCGAGCCCTTCCCGTGCGCCAGCGTGGACGGCCAGGAAATCGGCCTGGACGTGTCCAGCGACGTGGTGGAACAGGGCTGCACGCTCAGCAGCAACGGCACGAACGTCTTCACGCTGACCTTCGCCGACGGCCCGCAGTTCGACAGCATCAAGGCCCTGGTGCCGGCCGGGACCACCGAGGTGAACTTCTCCTACGTGGTCGACACGAGCCCGCTCATCCTGGGCATCATCAACGAGCCCTGCACGGTCCTGTCGTTCACGGCCAGCGGCGGCTCGGTCACCTTCACGCTGCAAGGCACGCAGGTAATCTCAGAGGTCGTCAGCGGCCAGACCACCAGCGCGCGCCTGTCGCTGGCCACGACCTCAAACTTCAGCGACTGGTTCTTCCTGCCGGTCGAGTCGGATCGCATTTGGTGGAACATGGTGTTCCTGCGCGGCCTGCAGGGCACCGTGAACATCGCGGTCGAGTGGGAAGCCGTGGACGTGACCGACACCGCCATCGCCGGGTCGTCTGGCGGCGCCACGTACCCCTACACCGCCAGCAGCAACGATCAGCAGTTCTTCACGACGAAGGTCACGCCCGCGTTCGGCCGGGCGCGCTACCGCGTGCGCTTCCGCCGCGTGACGGCTGATCTGGGCAACGGCGCCGACACCGCGAAGCTCGAGGCTCTGTTCGCCGTGCGCTACTACGCCACGCGGCTGCTGCCCGGCGTGACGGTCATCCGCCTGACGACCCGGGCCACCGAGCAGGCCACGAGCGCGCGCGAGCTGAAGTTCAACCTCCTCTGGCAGCGGCGCGTTCGGGCGCTCGACAGCGACACCGTGAGCGCGTCGCGCAACTTCGCGCGCGCCATGGCCCACCTGTGGACGATCAGCGGCCAGCCCATCGCCGAACTGGACACGGCCGCGCTCGCCGCGGTCAATGCCTCGCTCGGCGAAACCGACCCTCTGCTGCGCTTCGATGCGAGCCTGGACGACGCCGACGTGAGCCTGTTTGAGCGCATGCAGCTCATCGCCAACAACGCGCGCTGTGTGTTCTGGCGCGACGGCGCGAAGTGGACGGTCACGCGGGACCAAGCGCGCGAGTCGCCCGAGCTGCAGCTCGACTACCGCAACCTGTCGGCCAGCGGGCAGAGCGTGGTGAACGAGAGCTTCTACCTGCCGGCCAGCAACGATGGCGTCGAGGTCGAGTTCGTTGACGAGGTGAGCGGCACGAAAAAGGCGTACTACCGCCTCAACATCAGCAGCGGCGCGCCGGTCGCGGGCGTCAGCTCCAACCCGCTGCGCGTGCGGCTGCCGGGCTGCACGACCGAGGCCCAGGCCATCAACCGCGCGCAGCTCGAGGCCCGCAAACTGCTGTACCAGCGCACCTCCGTGACCGACACGGCCCTCGGAGACGCGCAGCAGCTCGGCCCCGGCAGCCTGGTTCGCTGGGTGGACCCGAACGACTTCGCGGGCGACGACGGGCTGCAGGCTGGCGAGGTGCTGGGCATCGCCGGCCTCCTGCTGACGCTGAGCGAGCCGCTGGACTTCAAGGGCGAGGCCGGGGGCCGCATCCAGTTCACGGGCTCCGACGGCCTGCTGCTGGGCCCGCCCGTCATCTGCACGCCCGTGGCCGGCAAGCCCAAGCAGGTCACGCTGGCGAGCGCGCCCGCAGGCCTGTACCTGGCCGACGGCGAGACCGCGCAGCTCGGCAGCCGCTACGCATTCGGCGTGGGCCTCACCGCGGCGGAAATGGAGTCCGCCGGCCTCTACACCGTCACCGAGCCGCGGCCGAACGGGGACGGCACTTGGTCGCTGGCCATGGTGAACTATGACGCCCGGGTCTATGCCTTCGACAGCAGCGGCCGCACGGTCATCGGCGGCGGGGTCGGTGCGGCCGTGGCCAGCGGCCAGCGCGCCACGATCACGGCCGGCTTCGTCATCGTGGAAGCCGGCGTCGGCGTGGCCACTGCCAGCGGCAGGCCGGCCACCATCGGCGTGGCGGTGCCGACTTCCATCGCTGCCGGCGTGGGAACGGCTGCCGCCAGCGGCCGGCCGGCAAGCATCATCGAGTCGGGCCCGATCAACGGCGCCAGCTTCTCGGACGGCGCCGTCAACGGCCTGGGCGGCGTGGCCATCGCGGGCCTGCGCTTCCGGGTCGGCGGGGCTGTGGCCCAGGCGCAGACGGCCGCGGCCAGCAGCTACGTCGACTACGCCAGCTGGCACCGCGGCGCCATCGCGCGGCCCTGGTGGGTGCGGTTCACGCTGCTGTCGTCGGCCGGCGGCACGGTGGGCGGCGTTGGCGGCGGCTGGCTGCCCATGACCGCCGACCGCACCGTGACCCTCACGGCCGCGGCGCTGGAGGAGGCATCGGCGCTGGTGCGCGTCGAGTTCGCGGTCGACGCGGCGGGCACGGACATCCGCGCCACGCAGAGCGCATCGCTGTCGGCCCTGAGCGTGTCCTGAGGCCGGTTCCTAGCATGGCGGCAAGCGGGCGCTGACCTGCATCACCGCCATGCCGGCGGGCCGCGCCGGCTCTCACCGCGAGAGCGACACATGCCCGAATCCATCCTGTTCCTGTCCGGCCTGCTGTTCGGCGCGGTCTTGGTCTACATCGCCATCGCCCTGCGCCTGCGCGCGGCCGGCGATACCGTCATGCAGACTCTGGCGCGGCCCTTCGGTGCCGGCGGCCCGGGGCCCCGGAAGTGACGCGCCAGCTCGCCATCCTGGCCGGCGTGGCGGGCGCCCACTCGGCCTACTACCTCGCCCCAACGCTCGAGGATCGCGGATGGTGGGCCTACGTCGGCACGCACTCCCTTCTCATCGTCGCGCTGGCGATCTTGCTCCCCTCCGTGTCCACCGGACGAATGGGAGTCGTGGGCGCCGCGGCCTGCTGGTGGGGCATCGTGGAGTCGGCGCAGGCCGTGACGTGCTCGGCGCTGGCCTGGCGCTCGGTCTCGAACGCCGACCTGTGCGAGCAGGCGCTCGGCCACGAGGTGTACCTGCTGGCCGCGGCCCTGGCCGTCGCCTGGGTCATCACCTCCCGATGGTGGAGGCTGCGCCATGGCTGAGCCTCAAGCCTCTGTCGGCAGCGCCTTCGGCCTCGGGCTGGTGAGCGCGCTGCTGGGCCCCGTGCTCGGCCACTGGGCCCTGGTCTTCGTCGGGGCTGGTCTCGGCGCGTTCCTGGCGGTCTCGGCGGCCAACACGTCGACCGTGCGGGCCGCGCTGCCGGTGTTCGCGCGCGCGCTGATCGTGGCGGTGCTGCTGACGGGCGTCACCGTCACGCTGGCGGCGCCCTACCTGGGCACGACGGCAGACGTGCTCATCATCCCCGTGGCCGGCCTGCTGGCCTGGCGCCACGACCGGCTCGGCGCCCTGCTGGATCGCGCGCTGGAGCTCCTACGGTCCAAGCGAGGCGCCGAATGACTGTGCTGCTGTCCCTCATCGGCCTGACCCTGGCGGCCATGGCTTTCGTGGTCTCTGCCCGCATGACGGGGCAGACGCGCTTCGTGGACCGACTGGGGGCGGCGGTGGCCGGCGGGACAGGGCTGCTGCTGGTGGTGGCCGCCACGCTGCGGCCGGATCTGCTCTGGCTGGCGCTGGCGTGCCTGCTGCTGTCGGCGGCTTGGTTCGCCGCGGCGCCGCCGGTCGAGCTCGTGCAGCAGCGGTCGTGGCAGCGGGAGGATGCGTGATGGCGCGCGCAATCGACAACTGGCGCACCAGCATCGTCACGCTGCCCGACGAAGCGCCCGCGCTGGCCGCCGACCACGTGCACCTGCTGGCCGTCACCCCGGCCCTGAAGCTGCTGCCCGGGGCCATGGACACGCCCGAGGCCCGGGTGATGCTGCTGGCCATCGGGTTGCAGGAATCCCGGCTGACGGCGCGCCGGCAGTTGGTGGGCTCGCCTCCGCGGCCGACCGGCCCGGCCACCGGCCTGTGGCAGTTCGAGCAGGGCGGCGGCGTGCGCGGCGTGCTCGAGCACCAGGCCAGCCGCTACTGGATGCAGCGCGTCTGCCACGAGCGCGGCGTCAAGCCGGTGGCGTCCGAGGTCTGGCGCGCGCTGCAACACGACGACATCCTGGCCGCGGCCGCCGCCCGGCTGCTGCTGTTCACCGATCCACGGCGGCTGCCGGCGCTGGGTGACGAGGCCGCGGCTTGGCAGTGCTACATCCGCACGTGGCGGCCTGGCAAGCCGCACCGCAGCACCTGGCCGGCGCTGTACGCGGTGGCCATGGCTGAGGTGGCCCAGGCGTGAAGACCCTCGCCGCCGCGGCGCTGCTGGCCGGCGCTGCGGGCTTCGGCGGGGCGTGGTGGCTTCAGGGCCTGCGATGGGAGGCTGCTGACGGCCGGCGCGCGGCGGCCGAAGCCGAGAGCCAGCGCCTGGCGCAGCGGTCGGCAGACGACGCGGCGGCCCGCTTCGAGGCCGAGCGCGCGCGCATCGCGGCGGGGCGCCGCGTCATCACCCGGGAGGTCGAGCGTGTCATCGTTGCCGACGCGGCTGCTGCCGCTGCTGTGTGCCTGTCTCCTGACGGCCTGCGCGTCCTCGCCGCGGCCGTTGCCGGCGACGATCCCGGCCAGCCTGCGCCAGCCGTGCCCGCCGCTTCCGCTGCTCGCTGACGGCACCGGGGCGGCCGTGCTTCGGACCATGGTCGAGTGGGCGGCCATGTACCGGGAGTGCGCGGCCCGGGTCGAGGGGTGGCGGGCCGCGGTGCCGGAGTCGTCAAGCGATCCTTGACCACTGGCGTTGTGCGGGGCATTCCTCCCGACTCGGCGCGAAACAGGCCCCATCCGCGAACGTCGCGCGGCGCGGCCACCTCGGAGCGCCTATCATGCACATCGCGCGCGTCGTGTTCGAAATCCGGCGTACGGGTCCTCCCGTACCGAGGGTTCGAATCCCTCCCTCTCCGCCAGTGTGCGGGGCCATCCTCCCGGATCAGGCCCGCTTTCTGGTCCCGATCAGCCCAACGGCGCCCGCCAGGGTGTCGGCCGTCAGGTGGCTGTAGCGCTGGGTGCTGCGGCTGTCGCGGTGGCCCAGCACCTTGCCGACGACGAACAGGTCGACCCCGGCGTTCACCATCTCGCTGGCTGCGCTGTGGCGCAGGTCGTGCAGCGTGACGTGCTCCATGCCCACCCGGGCGCGGGCTCGTTGCCACGCGCGCTGAATCGTGATCTTGGGCGACTTCAGCGGCAGGAACCGCATGAGGTGGCGGATCTTCGGATGGACAGGCACCGCCCGGCGGTCGCCGTTCTTTGTGTCGTGCAGCACCAGCGCCGCGCCGTCAGGTTGCGCCCGCAGTAGCTCGCCCAGCCGCATGCCACTGTAGAAGGCCACGCGGATGGCGATTTGCGTCTCCCAGTGGTCGCACGCCCGGCAGGCCTGCAGCATGGCCTTGCGGCAGATGTAGACCTGCCGTTCGTTGTTGACCTGCGGCAACTGCATGCGCGTCGTGGGGTCTTCGCGCACAAGGCCGTGCGCCTTCCAAGCCCAGCGGCAGGCGGCCTTCAGCACGGCCAGGCGGTTGCGCACGGTGGCCGGCGCCACGTCGGCCCGCTCGGCAACATCGCGCGCGACGGCGGGCAGCTCGGACAGCGGCTTGCCGGTGTAGGCCCACGCGATGGCGGCCAGGTGCTCGGCCGTGGCCTTGTAGCTCTTGAGCTCGGTCTTGTCCCGCAGGTACAGGACGACGGCCTCGTCAATCAGCGGGTCGCGTTGCTCGAGGCCAGCCGCAACGGCGTAGAGCCGGCCACCTTCCTTGCGGTCGTAGGCGTCAGCCTGGGCTTGACTCCAACCCCGCGGAAGAAGGCGGCTAAGTCGGTGCCGGCGACCTTCAATGACGCGGTCGAACTCGAAGCGCCAGCGCTTGTTGCGGGTGTCCCAGCGGATCGGCATGAGGCGAGATAGGCGGCAATGTCGTCAGGGTGGAAGCGCACGGCGCCACGGCCGGCGCCCAGGCGGTAGCGCGGCAGGCGATCTTCGGGGATGTCATAGACCGCGCGCGCCGAAAGCCCGAGCATGGGGGCGGCTTCCTTCGCGGTAAGCAGCCGTTCTAGGGATGCCACGGGCGGCGGGTTCTGGCTCACGCGAACAGCTCCCTCCTCACCATCCGCAGCGCCTTCGCCGCGCTGACGCCCAGCACCGCGCCGATGCTGGCCTCGCGCAGAGCGATGGCGCGGCGCATGCCGTCGACGGTGGCGGGCAGGCTCGTGTGCAGCCACGGCGCGCGAGGGTTCGCGCGGTAGCGCACGGCCAGCTCCGGCCGCGGCTTGCCCCACCGGCTGCGGTGCATGCGCAGTCGCACGCCAGGGATGCCGCTCGTGTCGTTGCGCTGGAGGATGCCGGCTCTGGTGCGCATCACGCGCCTCCCTCGGGCTGCGGGGCGGCGGCGAGTTCCATGCCGTTCTGCTGCGCAAACGCGCGCTGCACTTCAAGGGCGAACTCCTGCACGCGGGTCGAGTAGATGCCGCCGGCAGCGTTGCGGCATCCATCGTTGGCGATGGAGTCCACGACGGCCAGACCGAGCGGCTGAAGGCCCTTCGGCACCCGTGGCGCGGACGCGAGCGCGGCGCGCAGGCCGACAAGCGTGGCCTCATGGGGTGTGCCGTTGCGCCACACGCCGGGCTTGCGCGGCCCTTCGTCCACTTCGTGCCAGTACGCCTTGTTCGCCTCCAAGTAGGCCCGCGCCATCTGGTCCGTCACGGCCACCCCCTGCGCCGTCTGCTCTCCACGCTCGCCGAAGTGCTGGCGCAGTGCTTTGGCCATCGTTGCGGTGACGGCCATGTTCACGCTGTAGTCGCCGAGCCCCAGCGCCCTCAGTGCTTGGCAGGCGGTCAAGGCATCCACGCCCAGATCGGCCGCAAGGTCTCGCACAAGCAGCGGGAGAGGCTGCTCTCCACGCTCGGCGGGCGGGCTGTCTTCAGCCAGTCGGCACGCTGCCGGGCAGATGCTGCCGTCGCCAGGGCAGGCGCCGCAGTTCGGGGCTTGGCCACGCTCGGCGGGCGCCGGCTGCTGGGGTGCGGGTGGGTGGGTGTAGACGTCCACGCGAGAGCCCGCGCGCATCAGGCGATCGTTCAGCAGGCGCCCGGCCTCGGACTGCTTCGGCGTCCAGTACCCGTCATCGTGCAGCGTCGCCACCGGCTCTACCTGCGCTTCGCTGGCGGCCAGGGCGGCGCGGAGGGCGGTGATAGCGTCGGCGACTTGAGATGCGGGGTAGGCAGCGCTTCCGGCCAGCCGCTCCGTCTCGTAGAGCGCCTCCAGCGCCATGCGCGCCGCTTCGGGGAGGGTGGGGGCGGTCATGCTTGCTCCTTCAGGGCGGCGCGGGAAAGCAACGCGGCCCACATCGCACCGCCAGCCACCTTGGCGACGAACTGCATCGCAACGATGTGCGGCATCAGCGCGCCAAAGGCCAGCGTCGGGAAGATCAGCGAGTCCACCGCAGCGCCAGCCACGTTCGACCCGTTGGCGCGGAACAGCCAAGAACCGCGCAGCCGGGCGAACGTGGCCCAGTCCACCAGCGCGGCAGCACTGAACGCGCAGGCACTCGCCACCGCGATCTGGCCGGCGGCCGGGTTCAGCGCGTAGGTCAGCAGGCCCGTGCAGGCGATCAGCGCGCCCATCTGCCACGCCTTCAGCCGAACGTGCAGCCAATCGCGCAGGGCAAGGTCGAGGCCGATCAGCACAAAGGCATTGATGGGGCTCACCCACGGCCCCCAGGTGGCAACGGAAAGGTTCGCCAGCGTCATGGCGGCGGCGTACACGAGAACGGCAATGGTCAGGCTCATAGCAGGCTTCCTTGGTCTGCGGGTTGGTACTCGGGCACAGTGAAGGCCCAGCGTGCTGGCGCGTTGTGCGCCTCGATCCGGGAGCGCATCACGGCTGCCCGCATGTCTTTGTTGGGCGGCATGTAGTTCCCGCGCCAGGTCTGGTCTATGCCGATGTTCCGGCCAATGTTGGTGCTGTCGGCGCTGGCGAACGGCAGGCGCGTGAAAACCTCTGGATTAAGCATGCGCAGGCCGTGCAGCTTCACCAGTGGCTGGCCGTCGTCGTTGCACACCACGCGCATCGCGCGGGCAATCTGGCCCCACCATGCAGCAGTGCCGATGGTTGCGAACTCGCCCGAGCTGCCAATGCACACGCGCGGCCACGCTGCGGCCAGCCGTTCAAGCCGGCCCAGGCTCTCGTGCATGTGCCACACCGGGGCGCCAAACCAGCGCGGCAGCGGCCACTCGGCCAGAAGCGCGTCGTTGTCGGCCTCGTCGCCGTCTATCACGTCGGGCACCACGGCAAAGTCGCACGCGGGCACCAACTTGCAGGCAGCCGCCCACTCGTAGTAGCCGCGCCAGTTCTGCACCGGCTCGCCCTTCTTCCATGCCGAGAATGCGCCGTTGTCCACCGCGAAGCTCTGGCACACCTCCACGGCTACGCCCAGTTGGTCCGCGTGCGCGTAGCTCACGAAGGCATGCCCAGCCTCTACCGCTTTGGCTGCGGCCGTCGCTGGCGTTATCGGTAGCCCGTGGTAGTGAATCACTTCATGCGATCCAGTTCAGCCCGCAGCGCCTCCCGCTCGGCCTTGAGCCTGTCCACCTCGTCGCGCAGTGCAATGCACTCATCCACGCGGCGGCATACATCATCAAAGGCCGCGCTCTTGTAGATCGGCAACGCCTCGCGCGCCACTTCAGCGCTTGCGGGCGTGTCGGCCATCGCCGCAACGCTGCAAGCTGCAAGGCGCATGCGCTCGGTTTCAAGCTCGTTGCCGAGCCTGTCCACCTCGGCCAGCAGCTCGGGGGCGGCGTTGCAGGCGGCGGCGATGTAGGCGGCATTGATCCGCCCGCGCAGCAAGTCATCGCAAAGCGGCAGGCTTGCCCCCGCCGTGACGCGCGGGCAAAGCCGGAACCGGCCGATCCACACCTCGTCACGATTGGCTTTGCACGGCCCCGGAGTCGGCCCAGCCGCCAGCGCCGCGCGCAGGGCTTCGATGGCGGCGCTCATCAGTGCACCTTCGCCGCGCCGCGCTTCGGCTTCACGCCCGCCGCGGCCAGGCTCTCGCGCATGCCGGCCTCGAGCGCGGCCTGTTCCGCGGCGCCGCTGTCGGCGTGGCCGCTACCGTCGTCGTCGGCATCGTCGTCGCCCGGGTCGCCGCCGGCCGCCATGTCGTCGGCGAACGTGCCCAGGCCGTCGTCACGGGGCCCGCCGTCGGCGTCGGTGTCGAGCAGCGAGCCCTGGCCGTCTGCGGCGCCCGGGTGGCCCTTCGTGCCGTCGATCTCCGCGCCCGTGGCCTCGGTCGTGCCCGGCTCCGGCGGCGTCAGCGTGGCGATCAGCTCGCCGCCTTCGAGGCCGCACAGCGCGCCGACCAGCTGCGGCGTGATGGCCTTGTTCGACGCCACCGACCACCGGATGACGACGCTGCCGCCTTCCTTGGCCTCGAACTCGAACTTGTCGCAGCTGCAGCCGTACAGCTCCAGCGCCGTGCTGTCGTCGATGCCGTGCTCGATCTTCAGCGTGTAGCCGCTGAAGGCCGCCTCGATCTTCAGGGGCATGTGCAGGCTCGGCACGCGGCGGTGCTTCTTCACCGCGGGCACGCCATCGAGTTCGTCTTGCGCGGCGGCCTCGGGCGGCACCCACCACAGCAGATCCTGCAGGTTGTCGTGCAGCAGGTTGACCGCGGCGTTGTCGGTAGGCCACCACTCGACGCGCAGGCTGATGGCCTGGACGAGTTCCTTGCCGTGCGTTTCCTTGCGCGGCGTGGCCTTGGTGAGCTTCAGGCGCGACAGCTCGGGGAGGGCGAAGGTCTTCATGGGGTGTGGGCTCCGGTGGTGAGGGGTCAGGCTTCTTCCGGCGCGGCACCATCGACTTCGCCGATGAGTTTGACCGTCGGGCCGCGCAAGTAGTCGATTGCGTCGTTGCTGATCTGGATCTTGGAAAGATCGGCGCGCTTCGGGTCCAGTGCGACCATTGCGCGCGCCATGAGGTCAACGCGCGCCGCGTAGCCGTGCGTGGAGACATCGCCGCGCATGTGCTGGCGGTTGAAGGCATGCAGCACCCGCGGCCATTCCTCGCTTCGCCCCAGCGCAAGGGAGCGGTACGTCAAGGCCACCTTTTCGGCAATCTCCGGCCGTGTGCCCATCAGCAGAATGGCGGCCGCTCGAACTGGAGCGCTCGTCATCGTCGCGCGACGACTGTTGCAGACCTCCATCAATCGAGAGTGCAGGGGGCCAACGGTCTCGGCCACCTCGCCGATTTCCAGGATCGTTGGGTGCGCAGCGAAAGAACCGCCGCGCACCAGGATCAGCATGCGGGCAACGTCTGTCAGCTGGCGATCAATGCGCAGCGCGTCCGAAACGCTGCGCCGCTCGTGCTGATCGATGGCGTCGAAGGCGTCAGGAGACAGGCCTTCGGTGACCATCATGTCCACCGTCATTCCGGACTCGATGACAGCAGACAGCCGATGCTGCAGATCCAAACCGCGACCGTCAACGCAGAACGCGATGCCCTGGTGGGTGAGCTTCCACTGGCCCATCCGCATCACTCGCGCGTAGTAGCGCACGCGGCCAGGACGAAGAACGCGGTTGTCTCGGTTGGCCGCCAGCAGGGCCTTGGCCTCCGCGGGGCCAATCCGCAGCACACGAGTGGTGACTGTGGTGGACGCCTGGGAAAGTGTCGCGCGCAAGCCGTGCGCGGCGAGAAGCTGATCGACGACCTTCATGCTCTCTTGCTCCTGTTGTTGAATGGGGTGTTCGTAGTGAGCTGGCCCGCCAGCGCGGAGCGCCTTGTCGACCTCGGCGAACGCTTGCTTGCAGGCTTCGGAAACTTCGCGCAGGGCCGCTTGAACGACCTTGCGCTCCTGAGCGTCGCGGGCCTTGCCGATGCGGCGGTAGGCAGTGCGCCGGCTCATCCCCTCGGCGATCAGCTTCTCGCGCACGACAGGAGCGGGCGTGTTGCCCCTGGAAAGGTCCGCCGCCAGCAGCGTCTCGCGCTGCCGCTTGAACTCCTGGCGCGCGGCGGGCGAGCCGGTGGCGTTGATGTGCTGACCGGCGGCTTCGAGGCCCAGCTGCTGGATGAGCGCCGCAATGGCGTCGTGTAGGGCGCCGGACATCATGAAGACCTCTCGGCCGGCGTCCCGACCGCCTTGCCGAACTGCACGCACTCGGCGAGCAGCTGCGCCTGGGTCGCGCCGGCCTTCTGCAGCAGCAGCGCGTCGAGCGCCCCGCGCATGTAGTCCCTTCGCGCCTGAATCGCAGGCGTCGCCCGCGGGTCGATCGGGGCGTCGGCCTGGGCGAGGGTCCAGGCTTCGGCGAGGGAGGTGGGCGCGCTCACGGCTGCGGGTCCGCCAGGTCGCCGAAACCAGCGTCCGAGGGGTCGGCGGCGGGCGCGGGTGCGGGCGCAGCATCGGCGGGAGCCGGCGAGGAATCGCCGGGCGCGACCATCTCCGACACCATGCCGTCGATCACGTTGTGATCCTGCGGGATGCCCGCCTCGGCCTGCTCATCGGTCGTGACGGCGCGGCTCATCTCGACGCTGACCGGCAGGTACTTGAACAGCCGGCGGATCGCGGTCTTCTTTGCCATCTCCTCGAAGTGGTCAACCCACGGCCCCGAGCTGCCGGCCTTCGACTTCGCACGAATGGCCTCGATCTCGGCGCGGCTCATCACCTCGAACTGCACGCCGCCGTCCTTCAGCTTCGCCACCGCGTACACGTAGGTCAGCTTGCCGCGGTCGCCGCCGTCGAACGGCACGTGTTCGACCGTCTCGTCCAGGCCGTAGCGGTACTGGAAGTGGTCGCGCTCGTGCACCGTGCGCGCCGATAGGCTCACGATCTGGCCGCTGCGCCGGGCCAGGTCGATCATGCCGCGGTAGCCGATGATGAGCTGGCACTCGGTGGCCACCGTCTGCCACTGGCCGTTGACCTTCGCGCGCTTGTCGAAGGGCAGCAGGTAGGCGTGGCCCAGGCCATTGCCGGGCTCGAGGCCCAGCTGTGCGGCGGCCATGATGGCGCCGGCCAGCGACTGCTGGGTGCACTCCATCAGCTTGGGCACGCGGCGCATGTCGGTCAGCACGATGCGGGCCATGCGGTCAGCCGTCATGTGCTTGGGCAGCGCCAGGGCCATCTGGCCCTTCAGCTTGTCGACCAGCGCGACGGCCGGGTCTTGTTTCTTCTCGGCAACGGCGGTGCCATTGGCTCCGGTGGCGACGGCCTTCAGGGTGGCGGTAGACATGGGTCAGAGTCCTTTCGTGTCGAACTGCTTGAGCTTGAAGACGCGCGATTCCCACTTCCGGGTGAACTCGCGCGCGATGGCGGGGTGCGCCTCTTTCAGCGCCGCTTCGTCAAGCCACGACCCCTTGCGAGACTTCCACTCGACCGCCGACTTGCCGTTGGGCATGACGATCTCGCTGGCCTCGCGCATGGCGCGCTTGATGTCGAACTCGACCGCCTCAGCCTCAGCCTCACGGGCCTTGATCTCGGTGAGGAGCGCGCGCAGCTGCATGACGCGGGCGGCGAGTTCAGGGTCGGCCAGCAGGGGCGGGCCTTCCGCTTCCTTGCCGAACAGGATTCCCAGGTCGGCGAGGTTCTTGGGGGCCGGCGGCAGACCCGCCAGCACGTGGTCATTCCAGAACGCGAGGGCTTGGGCTCGCATGCCGGCGATGGTCTCGTCGTCGGCCGCCACCGGGTAGGTGCGCAGCTCGTCGGCGCCGAACAGCGCGGCCAGCATTCCGCTGCGGCGCCGCGTGACGCCCAGGCCGTGCATGACTTGGGCCGTGTAGTGCACCGGCAGGTCGTCGCTGCCCGTGTCGCCCCACTCGCGCATGCGGAACGGGTGCACGGTCTTCAGCTCGCAGTTCGTCACCTCGTCGGCGTCGTCCAGACGTAGCTCAAAGTCGATCTCGGCAGCCAGGAAGCGCAGGTCTTCGTCCTGGTACCGAGTGTTCGCCCGCAGGATCTCCACCTTGCGGCCCTGCCGCTGCAGGTCTTCCACCAGCATCTCAGCCACGACGGATTCCCACCGCTGGCCTCGCGTGAAGACCTTCTTGGGCGAGCCTTCCACGCGCGGCGTGGTCTTGTCTTGCCACAGCTGCAGCGGCGTGCGCCAAGGGCTGATGCCAAGCACGGCCGCGATGTCGCTGCCGCCCAGGAACTTGGATCGGTCGTGGCCGGCCGCGATGACGGCCAGGGCGTCGGGCGCGTTCACAGCCCACCCCAGCGCGCCGCGAGGTGCCAAGCCACCAGCGCGGCCAGCAGCAGCCCGACGAGGCCGACGAGCCAGAGCACGGGGCCGGCGCCTTCCACGGGCCGGGTCTCGGCCGGCTCGTCGCCCTGGATGTCGCTGACCGCGTGCGCGCCGTCGAGCGGCGCCGGGCCGGTGGGGTAGGTGTCCGCGAAGTCGCCGCGGTGCGTGCGGTGCGGCGCGCGCCAGGCACTGCGGCCGATGTCTTCAGCCGGCCAGCTCCCGGCGATGTAGCGGCCTTGCTTCTCGCCGCCCTCGGGGATGAAAACGCGCTTGGCGCTCATGGTCAGCCCCCCAGCAGCTTGGCGATGGCGGCCAGCAGCTCGAGCGGCGCGCGAAACAGCCACTCGTCGATGGTCACGAGGAAGTTCAGCATGGTGGTCTCCGGTGGTGGTCAGTTGAGGCCCTGCGCGGCAAGCCACGGCAGGGCGATGCAGCAGAGGACGAGGACGACGGCGTAGGGCACATCGCCCCAGCGCCACGGCGGCGTGTAGTGCTCCTTCATCGCTGCACCGGCCTGTCGAGCAGCCAGCCGCGCGAGGTCGAGCGCACGACGCGCACGGCGCGCAGCCACTCGCGCTGGTTGCGCTCGCTGTCGGGCCACAGGCGCTGGGCCTGCTCGAGCAGCGGGCTCGGGCGGGCCGGCGCGAGGGCCAGCCGCGGGGCGTGGAGGGTGGCGGCGGCGCTCAAAGCGGGCTCTCCTCACCGCCGACGATGGCCGCCCGCTGCTGCGCCTGGTGCTCGCGCGCCATGGCGTCGCGCGCGGCCGGGTCGCTGCTGGGGAACGGCCAGTTCGCGGCGCGGCGCGGTTCCTGCACGGCGCCGAAGCGCTGCTCGGCCTGCTCGATCACGGCCGCGCGCTCGTGGTGCCGCGCGGCGCCTTCCCTGCCGAAGCCCATCACCTCGGACTTCAGCGCGAACTTCGCCTTGCCGGCCGGCGTCATGCAGCCCAGGGCCACCGACAGCAGCCGGTGCGCGGCCTTCAGCTCGGCCAGCAGCTGCCGCTCGATCGGACGCTCCGGCCGCACGCCGGACACGATCACCGGGCCGGTCACAGCTTCAGCTCCTGCGCCGCGATCTCGTCCGAGCGCTCGGCGATGTCGCGCGAGGCCCGCATCGTCGCCATGAGCCAGTCCTGCATGTTGAGCGCGACCGTCGCCTGATCCGCGACCGGGCACACCGCCAGCAGCCGCAGCCAGTCGTCCAGGTGCGTGGCTTCGAGGTCTTCCAGCAGCCGGGCCAGCGGCTTGCGCACCACGCCCAGGGCGGCGCTGCTGTCGAGCACGTCGAACAGCGCCTCGCACTCGCCGTCCAGGTCGGCGCGGATCAGATCGTCGGCCGCCTCGGCGCGCACGTTCGCGTATGCGTCGGCGCGCAGTTCGTAGCTCACCTGCTTGGTGGGCAGCGTGCGGACCGGGCCGCCGGGGAACGCATACCCGCCGCCGCTCGGGGCGCTGAAGTCGAGGATGTGCGGGGCCATCACGCGGCCTCCGTGAAACCAATCGCCAGCAGCTTGCCAATCTGCTGCTCGATTTCGTTGGCCTTGCGCTCGGCTTCAGCGCGCAGTTCCTGCTGCTGCTTGCGAAGACCGGCGACGGCTTCGGCGACGTAGGCCTCGGGCTCAGCCAGTTGCACGGCGATGGCCGCGGTGCCAACCTTGATGCAGTCGCTGCCCATCGACTCTGAGGCTGAGAACAGCAGAGCGTTGGCCAGCCGCTTCGGGTCAGCGGCGTGCAGCTCGTGCGCCTTGAGGCCCGACCACTCGGGCAGAAACGCATGCAGCGTGACGGTGGTGCTCATCGCCTGTCTCCCTGCCCCCGCCGTGCGGCGTTGTCGTGGGGCGATGGGGAGACTGTCGCAAAGTCTTGCGCCAGTGTCAAGCAAAGTTTTGCGCTGCGGAGCAAAAAAAAGCGCCGGGCTTGGCCGGCGCGTGGTTCGATCTAGGGGTGTGTCTAGACGTGTTCGCTGTCAAGTGAATGCTGCAGGGCCTCGTCGCCATCTTTGAGGATGCGCGCCGCCAGGGCCAAGCGACGGCGCTGCTCGCGCTCGATGTCGCTCATGTCCACAACCAAGTCTTCTACGCCTACGCCAAGGGCCGTGGCGATCAACGCCAGCTCCGTGAGCTTCCCGCTGGGTTCCTTCCCCCTAGACCCCGAAACGCGGGATTCAGGCCGTAGGAAGTTCGCCACTGTCCTTGGAGAGACGCCGGCCATCTTGCCTAGCTGGGCCTCAGTTATTCGCGCGTGGCGCAAATAAAACGCCACTGCGTTCGCCACTGTGCGGTTGATGCTTTGCTCTGCCATGCCTGAAGCGTGACCAGCTTCGCGCGCAATGTGTTGCTTGCGCTTGGCGCAAAGTTTTGCGATGATGGGCGCATGAGCACAGACCTCGACACCGAAGTCCGCGCGCTGCTCGAGCAGCGTCGCGGGGAGTGGAAACGGATCGCAGCCGAGGCCGACGTGAGCCACTCGTGGATCTCACAGTTCGTGCGCGGGAAGATCCCGAACCCGGGCTATGCGACGCTGCGCGCGCTGCACCAGCGCCTGGCGGCCGAAGCCGCAAAGGCCCCCGCGCCCGCAGAGCCCGCGCCGCAGGCGGTGGCGCAATGAGCGGGCTGCGCTGCCGCCCAGGCGACATGGCGCTGATCTGCCGACTGCCAGCCGAACGCGAGAACTTCGGCATCGTGCTGACTGTCGAGAGGTCGCACCTTCTGCACGGGCAGGTTTGGTGGGAGTTCAAAGACGCAACTCGGCCCGTGACCGGATGGAACGACATCACGGGCTTGCCGAGCCGCGCATCGCACAGCTTCGAGAACGGGTGCGCGATGTACGTGGCGGACGACGAGTTGATGCCGCTTCGACCGCCGCCTGGCGCTGAGTCCACCCCCACCACGGCCGACAAGCCGCAGCCCGTGGAGGCCTGACCGATGACCGACCCCACCCGCTGCGGCGGTTTCGTCGCCGAGGCCCACCACGAGCGCTGCACGCGCCGCTTCGACTGCGCGCGCTTCCTCGACAACGACCTGTCGCGGCCGTTCGCCATCAGCGCGTGCGAGGGGAGCGACAGGTTCGTCCATGTCGCCACTGTGCGCGCCGAGGCCGACGAAGCCCATCCCGCAGATACCTCGTCCATCGGGGTGCTGGCGGCAAACACACTGCGCACACCTCGCGCGGTAGGAGACAAGCAATGACCCGCATCACAACCCGCGAGCGGCTGTGCATCTTCTTCGCGGCCAACCCCGACGAAGAACTCACCGCCCGCGACATCCAGGCCAAGTTCGACCTCGGGAACATCAACCGCGTGCGCGAGACGCTGAAGACCATGGACGAGGCCGGCCTCATCAAGCGCGAGCGCCTGACGAACCACGCCAACTCCCCCCACGTCGTGCGGCCCGGCCCTGTGCTGCTGCAACAGCTCCGCGCCTGAGCCATGACCACCCCCTCCCGACTCGGCGCCGGCAACGCGCCCATGCTGCGAGACCAGGTGCTCGTGTTTTTCGCCCGCAACCCCGACGAGGCGCTGATGCTCTCCGACATCGAGGCCAAGTTCGCCGTCCACCGCTCGACTGCCCAGCAGTGCGTGCGCCACATGGCCAAAGCCGGCCTCGTGTCCAAGGCCCAGGGCAAGAAGACCGCCCCGCTCGTCGTGAGCGCCGGCCCGGCCCTGCTGGCGATGGTGGGGGCCGACGCATGAAGACCCCCAAGCTGCACGACAAGCGCGACCGCATGGGCCGCCCCGGCGTCATGCCCGAGAACATCGCCGCGCCGCTGCGCAAGGCCGGCAGCAGCGCCAGGCCCATCCCGACCCTGCGCAAGCCCGAGCCCACCGAGCCGCGCATCACCAGCGCCACGAAGGTGACCCTCTGCCCCAGCGGCCAGGATCACCGCTACACCGTCCACGAGCTGCCGAAGGGGCACCGCAGCGTGCTCGATCCTCGGGAGTGCAGGGCGTGGGCGGCAAGCGCGACGGGGAGCCGGGCGGCATGAAGCGACCGTCGTTCCAGTTCTACCCGGGCGACTGGTCATCGAACCCGAACTTGAAGCGCTGCACGTTCGCAGAGCGAGGGATCTGGCTCGAGGTCATGTGCCTGATGCACGACCAAGAGCCGTATGGCGTGCTGCGCTGGCCGCTCAAGGAAATCGCCCAGGCCGTCGGCTGCAAGCCCGCCGACCTGCTGGCACTGGCGCGGAAGGGCGTCTTGAAGGGCTCCGACGAAGCGCTCACCGAAGCCTTTGTCTACACGCCCCGCAGCGGCCGGAAGGACGGCGAGCCCGTCACCCTGGTGCCCACCCAAGCCGGCCCGATCTGGTACTCAAGCCGCATGGTGAAGGACGAGTATGTCCGCACCATTCGGGGAGAAAACGGCGGCAATGGTGAATCACCAAAGCCCGGCACGAAGGCTGCACCAAAGCCCCCCATTGGTGAAACCTTTGGTCCACGTGACGCGCGCACGCCCGCAGCCCCGTCTTCTTCTTCTTCTTCTTCACCTTCGGGAGAAGAACAGGAGAAGGCGCGCAAGCGCGCCGCGCCGGTGGCGCGACCGCCCGATGTTTCCGAGCAGGTCTGGGCCGACTGGGTGCAGCACCGGAAAGCCAAGCGGGCAACCGTCACGGCAACCGTGGTCGAGGAGGCCAGGGCCGAGGCCAGCAAGGCCGGGATGACCCTGGAGGCTTTCCTGCGGGTCTGGTGCCGCCGCGGCTCGCAGGGGCTGGAGGCCGCATGGCTCAGGCCGGACGAACGCCAGGCCGACGGCCATAGCCTGTTCGCGGGGGCCGAATGAGGGGCGCCGCCGAGCTTATCGCCCTGCGGCAGCGCCGCCGTGTGCCGGCCAGCGTGGTGCTGAGCCTGCACGACCGGCCCGGCCAGCGCGCGGATGAGGCCTGGCTGATGCCCGGCCCTGGCGACACGCCGAAGACCGCCGACCTGCGCCCGCTGGTGGGCCTGCGCGTGGTGGTGGCCGGCCCGGCGCACCAGGCCGCGGCCGTCAGCGAGTGGAGCGCCGCGGCCGAGCAAGCCGGCGCGCTCATCGTCATGGGCTACGCCACCGACGGCCCGCTGCGGAACGCCCTCCCGGTCTACGCCGGGGGCGACATCAACGAACTCAGCCGCCGCATCGCGGCACTGGAGGCCGAGCATGGCGCAGACGCTGCCTGACGACTTCGACTTCAACGCCTACATGCGGGAGACCGACGCCCGCGTGAAGATCCGGGCGGCGAGCAGCTTCGCCGACCAGCTCGCCGCGAAGTTCCTGCCGCGCGATCCCGAGGCCCGCCAGCCGCGGATGATTTCCACGAAGCTGGGCCAGCGCCTTGAGTTCCGGCCGGGCGAGGTGACCGCCTGGGCCGGCTACAACGGCCACCGCAAGAGCATGTTCACGGGCCAGGTCGCGGTCGACCTGTGCTTCCAGCGCGAGCGCGTGCTGATCTGCAGCTTCGAGATGGCGCCGGCCGACACGCTGGCGCGCATGGCCCGGCAGTGCTTCGCGGTCGAGCGGCCGGCGCTGCTGAGCCTGGAGAAGTTCAACGCCTGGAGCGATGGCCGGCTGTGGCTGTTCGATCACGTGGGCCGCGTGAAGCCTGACCAGCTGATGGCGGTGCTGCGCTACTTCGCCGAGGAGCTGAAGGGCACGCAGGTGTTCATCGACAGCCTGATGATGGTCTGCGCCAGCGAGGAAAGCCTGGACGAGCAGAAGCAGTTCGTGACCGACACGGTGCGCGCGGCCCAGGAGTTCGGCCTGCACATCCACCTCGTCGCGCACTGCCGCAAGCCGGCCAGCGGCGACGAGGCCCGGCCGCCGAGCAAGTACGACCTGCGCGGCTCGGCCGCGATCAGCGATCAGTGCCACAACGTGGTGACGGTCTGGGCGAACAAGCCGAAGGCCCAGGAGTTGAGCAAGGGGAACATGGCCCGCAGCATGGAGCCCGACGCCCTGGTGACGGTCGAGAAGCAGCGCAACGGCCAGTGGGAGGGCCAGGTCAAGCTGTGGTTTGATGAGGCGGCGCTGAAGTTCGTCAACGAGCAAGGCCCGGCTGAGCCCTACGTGCTGGGGGTCGCATGACCGACGACCAGGCCCTGCGCCTCATGCAGTCCGAAGCCTTGCACACCGGCGGCATCGACGTGACCGAGGCCCGCCGCTGCGCCGAGACGCTGCGCAGGCGGCAGGCCGCCGGCTACCGCATGAGCCAGCACCACCGCGACGTGCTCGCCGCCTGCGAGCGCCGCGTGCGCCTGGCCGAGACGTTCAACACCCCGAAGGAGATGCCGCGATGATCGTGGTGGGAATCGACATCGGCCTGACCGGCGCGCTGGCCGCGGTGGACAGCCGAGGCACGGCCGCTGTGCGTGACCTGGACACGGTGCCCGACGGCAAGGGCCGGCGCCTGGACGCGCGCGCGCTGCTGCTGGCCATCCGCGACTACGTGCGCATCGGCGAGGCTGCGCTGATCGTGTTCGAGGACGTGCGCGCCCGGCCCATGGGCAACGGCAACGCCCAGGGCAACACCATGCACAGCCAGGGCAGCCTGATGCGCAGCCGCGGCATCGTGGAGGCCGTGGCCGACATCACGCGCCTCGAGGTGCTGGTCGTGCAGCCGCAGACCTGGAAGCGCCACTACGGCCTGATCGGGAAGCCGAAGGGCGCCAGCGCGGACACCGCGCGCGGCCTGTTCCCGCTGCTGCAGCCGCAGCTCAAGCGCGTGAAGGACCACAACCGGGCCGAGGCGCTGCTGCTGGCGCAGTACGGGATCGGGGTGCGATCGTGACCCTCGTCTGCATCCCCATCGGCCCCGGCAACTGGGCAGAGGCCCGCTTCAGCTACAGCGGCCCGCAGACCGCGCCGATCCTGGCGCGCGTGGGCGAGGTGTTCACGCTGGCGGGGGTTACTTGGCGCATCAAGAGGGTGGAGCCGTGATGACTGAGAAAGTGGTGATCGGGAATGCGGAGCTGTGGCATGGGGACTGCCTGGACATATTGCCCATGCTTGGGCCTGTGCACGCTGTGATAACCGACCCACCCTATAGCAGTGGAGCACGCACCGCCGCCGATGTTCGCGGCCGTTCCGGCATGAGCCGCGGCGCGCTGTGGAAGCAAGACCCGTTGACAAATGACCGCATGACCACGACGGGATTCGTCTGGATGATGCGGCACGTGGCCATGGACTGCGCGGCACTGCTCGAGGAGGGCGGCAGCCTGCTTTCGTTCATTGACTGGAGGCAGTACCCGACGCTGTACGGCGCGCTCGAAACCTGCAATCTCCGTGTGCAGACCATGGTGGTCTGGGACAAGCAAGACATGGCGCTCGGCAACGGTTTCAGGAACCAGCACGAGCTGCTGATTCATGCGGCCAAAGGCGTGCCCCGCGTGTACGACAAGTCTGTGCCGAACGTGCTGCGGTGCAAGCGCATCAGCGCAAGCGATGACCATCCGACCGAGAAGCCGCAGGCGATCTATGACCCGCTGATTCGGGTCGTCACAGACCGCGGACACACGGTGCTCGACCCGTTCATGGGCTCGGGTTCGGCTGGTGTGGCCTGCGCCAACGCCGGGCGCAAGTTCATCGGAATTGAGATTGAGCGCCGCTACTTCGACATAGCTTGCCGCCGCATGGAGCAGCAGCAAGCCCAGGGCCAACTGCTGCAGCCGGATGCCGCCGCGACCGCGCCTGTGCAGGAGGCGCTTCTCTGATGCCCACCGCCCGCCTCCCCGACGGCCGCGAGGTCGACACCGCGAGCCCGGAGTGGCGCGCGCACTGCCTTGCCCGCTGGCAAGCGGCGCAGCCGGAGTGCGACCGCCACGTGGCCACGCTGCAGCGCACCCGCGGCGCAGACGCCCGGCGCGAGTACCTGGCCGCCCTGGAGCGCGCCGATAAGCCAATGGCCGACCGCGTGCGGGTGGAGTTCGCGCGCTGGTGGGAAGCCGAGCAGAAGCGCCGCGCCGCGGCCCGATCAACCCCCACCGGATGACCGCCGCCGACCGCCAGATGCTGCTGTTCACCGACCTGCCGAACCCGCCGGCGCCGCCGAAGGCTTCCCCGCGCCGCCGCGCACTCGCCGCAGTGGCCGCCGCATTCGTGGGCGAGCAGCTGGCGTTGCGCTGGGTGCTGCGCGAGCTTGACCGGGACGACCTGCCCGAGCCGCCGCCCGTGCGCCGCGTGGTGTCCGCCGCCGACGCGCCGCCCGTGCAGACCATCGCGGCCAGCAGCATCTTCGGCCTGGCCGCCACGGTGCAGTCGCTCAAGGCCGGGCGCTTCGGCGCCGCAGAGCAGTTCGAGCCGGCTCCGTACCGTGTCGAGCGCAGCTACGCCGACGGCACGCTGCGGGTTATCCGCCAGCGGCCCGAGGAAACCGCCGAGTGGCAGGAGCGCGAGCAGCGCCGCAGGGCGAAGCAACGGCCGCCGAAGCCGTCGGCGAAGGTCCGCACGCGCGGGAAGAAGGTTCGCCAGTTCGATGGAGAGACGTTCGATGAATAGGGGAAACCATGAGTAGGGGAAAGACCGCCGCGCCGTCGGCATTCCGCAGCCGCATCGTCGGCGAGGGCGAGGAAGCGCCGGACCAGCTGCTGGCCAACCCGCTGAACTGGCGCGTCCACCCGAAGGAGCAGGTCGACGCGCTGGAGGGCCTGCTGAAGCAGGTCGGGTGGGTGCAGCGGGTGATCGTCAACCGCCGCACCGGGCACGTGGTCGACGGGCACGCGCGCGTGGCCCTGGCGCTGCGCCGCAGCGAGCCGACGCTGCCGGTGCTGTACGTCGACCTGTCCGAGGACGAGGAGCGCCTCGTGCTGGCGGCCATCGACCCTATCGGCGGCATGGCCGGGCGCGACGACGAGATGCTGGCCCAGGTGCTTGAAGGGCTGACGGCGGAGGACGCGGGGCTGCAGGCGCTGCTGGATTCGCTGAAGCCGCCGCCGGCCGGGACCGCCGGCCTGACCGATCCCGACGACGCGCCGCCAGCTCCGACCGACCCTGTCACGAAGCCGGGCGACGTTTGGCTGCTGGGGAGGCACCGCATCGTCTGCGGCGACAGCACAGTGCAGGTCGACGTCGACAAGGCGCTGGCCGGCGTGAAGCCGCACCTGATGGTGACGGACCCGCCGTATGGGGTGAAGTACGACCCGAACTGGCGCAAGGAGGCTGGGGTCAGCTCGGCCGGCGCCGCGACCGGTGTCGTGCTGAACGACGACCGCGCCGACTGGCGAGAAGCCTGGGCCTTGTTCCCGGGAGGCGTGGCTTACGTTTGGCACGGTGGGCTGCACGCCGGCACCGTCTCGGAAAGCCTGGCGGCGTGCAAGTTCGCCATCCGGGCGCAGATCGTGTGGGTGAAAACGCGCCCGGCGCTGAGCCGCGGGCACTATCACTGGCAGCACGAGCCGGCGCTCTACGGCGTGCGCGATGGCGAGGACGATCAGTGGCGGTTCATCCCCGAGCATGAGGTCGCCGGGTACGCGGTCAAGGACGGTGCCACCGGTCAGTGGCATGGCGGCCGCAAGCAGTCGACGGTGTGGTTCATCGAGCACATCAAGTCCGACACCGGCCACGGCACCCAGAAGCCCGTCGAGTGCATGAAGCGCCCGATCGAGAACAACAGCAGCCCGGGGCAGGCCGTGTACGAGCCCTTCAGCGGCAGCGGCACGACGATCATCGCGTGTGAGATGACGGGCCGGTCTTGCCACGCGCTGGAGCTGTCGCCGGCCTACGTCGATGTCAACGTGAAACGCTGGCAAGCCTTCACCGGCAAGGCCGCCACCCTCGAAGGCGACGGCCGCACCTTCGACGAGATCGCCGCGGAGCGCGTGCCGGCCGAGGCCTGAACATGCCCACGAACACGACCAACGCCGCCCGCGCCGCCCGGGGCCTAGAGCACCAGCGCCAGGCACTCGAGCTGCGCCGCGCCGGCCTGGGCTACGAGGCCATCGGCGCGCAGCTGGGCATCGGCAAGTCGCAGGCGCACCGGCTCGTGCAGCGCGGCCTGGCCGAGTGCCGCGCGCAGGTCACGGCGAACGCCGACGAGCTGCGGGCGGAGGAACTGTCGCGCCTGGACGGCATGCTGCAGGGCCTGTGGCCGCGGGCGCGCAAGGGCGAGGCGGCGGCCGTCGACCGGGTGCTGAAGATCGGCGAGCGGCGGGCGAAGCTGCTTGGCCTGGACGCGCCGACGAAGGTGGCAGAGACGGACCCCGCCGGCAACCCGGTCGGCCCGCGTCGAGTGGAGCTGGTGGCGCCCAGTGTCGACGGCAAGGCTTGAGCTACCGCCGAAGCTGATCCCGGTCTTCACCGGCCCCGCGCGCTACCGCGGCGCCTGGGGCGGCCGGGGCAGCGCCAAGACGCGCACGTTCGCCAAGATGACGGCTGTGCGCGCCTACCAGGCAGCCGAGGCGGGCGAGCGCGGGCTCATCCTCTGCGGGCGCGAGTTCATGAACTCGATGGAGGACAGCAGCCTGAACGAGGTCAAGCTGGCGATCGAGTCGGAGCCGTGGCTTGCCGCCTACTTCGAGGTCGGCGAGAAGTTCATCCGCACGAAGAACCGACGCGTCCACTACGCGTTCACCGGACTGCGGCACAACCTGGACAGCCTGAAGGGCAAGGCGCCGATCATCCTGGCGTGGATTGACGAAGCCGAGCCCGTGAGCGAGACCGCCTGGACGAAGCTGGGCCCGACCGTGCGCGCGCCGGGCTCCGAAATCTGGGTGACGTGGAACCCCGAGAAGGACGGCAGCGCCACCGACCTGCGCTTCAGGAAGAAGCCCGCGGCGGGCTCCAAGATCGTGGAGATGAACTACGGCGACAACCCGTGGTTCCCGGCCGAGCTCGAGGCCGAGCGCCTGGCCGACCGCGAGCGCCTGGACGATGCGACCTACCGCTGGTCCTGGGAGGGCGCCTACCGAGAGAACAGCGACGCGCAGATCCTGGCCGGCAAGTACGTGGTGCGCGAGTTCACGCCAGCCCCCGACTGGGGCGGCCCGTACTACGGCCTCGACTGGGGCTTCAGCCAAGACCCGACAGCCGGCGTGAAGCTGTGGGTGTACGACCGGCGGCTCTACGTCGAGTACGAGGCCGGGCGGCCCGGGCTTGAGAACGACGACATCGCCGCGTACATGATGCAGCGCCTGCCGGGCATCGAGCGGCACACGGTGCGCGCCGACAGCGCCCGGCCGGAGACGATCAGCCACGTCAAGAGCACCGGCAACGGCCGGCGCCAGGCGCTGCCGCTCATCATCCCGGTGGACAAGTGGCCCGGCAGCGTGGAGGACGGCATCGCGCACCTACGCGGGTACTCCGAGATCGTCGTGCACCCGCGCTGCACGGCCTTCCTCAACGAAGCCCGGCTCTACAGCTACAAGGTGGACAAGAACACGGGCGACCCGACGACCATCGTCGTGGACGCCCACAACCACTACATCGACGCGGCGCGGTACGCGCTGGGCGGGCTGATTCGGCGCAACGGACCGCGTGGCGGTATCTTCTAGCGGGTTCCTAGCATCCCCGCCATGCCTGAACTCGTCATCAACGAGCGCGACCTCGACGCTTTCATCCGCAGCCGGAAGTCACTGCTCACCGGCGGCCTGGACGACAAGCGCCCGCAGGCTTGGGCGCAGTACGGCTATCCAGACCATGTGTCGCCCGAGCTGCTGCTGCAGGCGTTCGAGCGCATCGGCGAGGCCGCGGGCGCGATCCGGGCCGTGCACGAGCGCTGCTGGGAAGACTGGCCCCGGGTCAAGCTGAAGGCTTCCGATGCCGAGAGCCCGTGGGAAAAGAAGCTCGCCGAGCTGTTCGACAAGGTCGACGCATGGATCAAGATCCAGGACTGGGATCTTCGGAACATGGTCGGCCGCTACAGCGGCTTGATCCTGCGCCTGGCCGACGGCCGCCCGCTTCGTGAGCCCGTCGTGAGGCGCCAGGGCATGCGCTTGGTGGACTTGGTGCCGGTGTACGAGACCCAGCTCGAGGTGGGCTCGTGGGACAGCGACCCCGACAGCGAGACCTTCGGCCAGCCGCTCATGTGGCGCTACCGTGCGCGCGACCTGCGCAACGTAGACACGAAGGGCCAGCCAGACCGGTGGGTCGACGTGCATCCAGACCGGGTGCTGATCCTCGCCGAAGGCTCGGTCGGCAACGACTTCATGAGCGGGCGGCCGTTCCTGCTGTCGTCATACAACGCCCTGATCGACGTGGAAAAGGTGCGCGGCGGCAGCGCCGAGGGCTACCTGAAGAACAGCGCGCGCAACATCAAGTTCATCCTGGACAAGGATGCCGATGTTGCGAAGATCGCCGGCACGAAGGAGGACGGCTCGCCGGCCACCGCGGCAGACCTGGGCGACGCGGTGCGCGAGAAGATGCACCGCATCAACACCAACATCGACGCCGGCATCGTGGGCCAGGGCGCCGACGTTGGCGTGCTTGAGACGACCCAGCACGACCCAGAGCCGGCCTATCGCGTGGCCGTGACCGGCGTCTCTGCTGGCAGCGGCGTGCCGTCGACCATGCTTGTCGGTCAGCAGGAGGGCAGGCTGGCCAGCGACGAAGATAAGGATGCGATCAACCGCCGTTGCAAAGCCCGGCGGAACAAGCTCCTGTCGTCGGCCGTGCGCAGCGTTGTCCGAAGGCTGCAGGCCGTGGGGACGCTTGAGCCCAGCGACTTCGAGATCGAGTGGAAGCCGCTCGACGCGCCCGGCGAGAAGGACAAGGTCGCCCTGCTCGTGCAGTACACGCAGGCGAACAAGTCCTATGCCGAGACGACAGCGACGCCGCTGTTCGGCGGCGACGAACTGCGCGGGGTTGTGGACTTTGAGCCGAGGCCCGCCGGTGGGCTGCCGGGCGAGGGCGACCCGGCCGACGATGCGGACCTCGACCCCCTGGACGACCCCGCGCCGACGCCAGCCCCGCCGCCGCCTGAGCCGCGCCGCACGACGGCAGCGAACGACGACACCGAGGGGCTGTTCCGGCGCTCGTGCACTGGCTGCGCCGAGCGGCGTGAACCGCATCCGCCCGCGCTCGCCCATCATCCCGGGCGACACGACCGACCGCACCGGCAGCGGGCCCGTGCAGCGCCGGGCGATCCGGGCGATCCGGCAGCGCTGGGCCGGGCTGGCGGCGGAGGTGGTGGCGATCTTCCGGCGGGTTCGCGTCATCGGCGAGGTGCAGGCGAACGCCTACGATCGCGCCGGCATCCCGCGCACGATCTACGCCCTGACGCCCGAGGAACTGGCGGCCCTGACCCAGGCCCTGCGCGAGGCCTTCGACCGATGGATCGAAGCCGCGGCCGGCGGCAGCTACCGCACGCACTGGTACGCGCAGTTCGACGCCGAGGCCGCCCAGCTCGGGCTGGCGCAGAGCGTGGCGAACCTGACCGCCCTGTCGCCCACCTACGCGGCATCGCGCAACATCGGCGCGGCGCTGATGAGCGAGGGCTTCCAGAACCGCGTGGCCATGGCGCAGATCAAGAGCTACGAGCACTGGACGGGCCTGTCTGCCGGCGAGAAGTCGGTGCTCAGCCAGATCATCGGCCGGGGCATCGCGGACGGCAAGAACCCGCGGGCGGTGGTGGCTGAGATTCAGGAGCGGCTAGGGGTGTCGCGGGCGCGGGCCGAGCAGTACGCCCAGACCGACATCACGGACACCCTGCGCATGACGCGCCTGGATGAGCGCGACTGGGCCGTCGAGAACCTGGGCATGGCCATCGGCCTGCTGTGGAAGTCGGCGCTGATCCCGACGACCCGGCCGACCCATGCGATCCGCAACGGCCGCACCTACACCAGCGCCGAGGTGCGGGACTTCTACAGCCGCGACGGGAACATCTACCGCTGCCACTGCAGCATCACCGAGGCGCTGCTAGACGACGACGGCCAGCCCATGCTGACCGACCGCGCGAAGGAAACCAGCCGCGCCGAACTGGCCGCCTGGCAGCGCAAGCGGGCCGGCGGGAACCGGACCACCCCCTAGTTCACGGGGCGCGGTTAGCGTCGCACAAAAAAGGGCTTGCGTCCTGGTGTTGCCGTGCTACAGCAACACCCATCGCAACACGCAACCCGGAGCAAGCAAAATGACCACCCAGCAAATCATCAGCGCCCGCATTCTGGCCCTCAAGAACAGCGGCATGAGCCTCCGCGAAGCCTTTGACGCCGTGCTGGGCGCGGGCGCATACGACAAGCTGGCCGGCGAGGTGTACGACGCCCTCCGCGCCAAGGCCTGAGGGCTTTTTGATGACCGACGCCGAAATTATTGCTATACGCGATGACCACCTGCCAAACCAAGGCGAGGCGTTTGATACGCTGGCCTTTGGCCGCGCAGTTGCCACACAAGCCGCTGGCAACGTCCGCCCGCTTGTGGCTGGCGATGTGAGCCGCCGCACGGATGTTGCAGTGCGGGCAATGGATGCCGCCGTCGTGGCCGCGATCAATGCCGCGAAGGATGCGGGCGTGCCGCAAGGGCTGATCGTTGGCCTGCTGCATGGACACGCACACCAGCAGACCGTTGCAATGATGGAATCATGACCACTCCCAACAAAGGCGGCCGCCCACCCGCCCCGCCAGCCCTGCGCCGCGTGAACGTCCCCGTTCGCCTGCCGGCCTGGCTGGTCGAGTGGATGGCGCAGCAGCCCGACACCCCTGCATCGCTGATCGAGGCCGCGCTGCTGAAGGCGCACAAGCTGAAGCCGCCGCGGACCCCCTAGCCCCCAACGCCCGCCCGGGTGATTGCGGGCCCTGGGCCCGGCCGCTACCGTCGCGCGCCATGAACACCCCGCGCGCCCTGCTGATCCCCGCCCTGCTGACCCTGGCCGCCTGCGGAGGCGGTGGCGGCAGCGACGACGCCCCCGACCCCGTGCTGCTGTGGCAGGGCTCGAGCACCAGTAGCGGCACCGGGGCCGGCCTGAGCACGCTGCTGGTCCGCATGGAGCCGGCCCCGGCCTACGTGCTGGCCTCCCCGGCGACGGGCGAGGAGTGCGTGCAGGGCGAGCTCCAGCAGACCGTGACCGGGCCCGGCGAGGTCAGCGTGAGGATCGAGCAGTTCGGCTTCGCGGTACAGACGGGCGCGATCCGGCGGACGCAGCGGGCAGACGCGGCGGGCGTGCTGACCTTCCCGTTCCGGCTGTGCGCCCCGGCAGACGCCCTGGCCGGCGTGCGGCAGGCCAGCCTGCAGCTGTCCATCCAGCCCCAGAACGGCCGCACCCTCGGGGCCTACACGGCGCGCGCGACGTGGACGCTGATCGGCACTCCGCGCTGAGTCCGTAGCATCGGCATGCCGGTCAGGGGTGGCCGGCTTCCTTGTTGCTTGTCTCCTGGCCCTCGCGGGCACCTGGCCCCGGCGTCGCAAGGCGTCGGGGCTTTTCTTCAGCCCAGGGCCAGATGCAGAGCGAGCAGCGTGACGGCCGCGAATGCGAGCGCGCCGGCCCAGATCCCCAGCGCCGTGAGCGGGCCCCAGGCGATGGCGGTCGCGCCGACGAGCGTGCCAGCCAGCAGGGCCAAGAGGGCAAAGCCGATGATGCGTTTCACGGCGCCTCCTTGTCGCTGCGGGCGTCGGGCTTCGGAATCGCGCGCAGCCGAGCCGCGGCACTGGGCGTGACGAGGTAGTTCCAGCACGCCTGCCAAGCCATCCAGCGAGCGTTGATGCCTTCGTCGATGTAGCGGCCTTGCCCGGCTGGCAGCACATTCTGCCGGCGCTTTTCCAGCGATCCGCCGTGGGTGTAGAAGCGCCGCGCGTGCTGCTCGAAGGCTTTCATGCAGCGCTTGAGTTCTTCCGGGTCTTCGGTGGCGGCCATCATCGCGCGGCCTCCCGATCCATCCAGCGCACAACCGCGAACACCGGCCAGAGCTGAAGCACCAGCGCCGCGATGAACTCGCTCGGCGCCTGCCGGTACCAGCGCAGCAGGCTCTGCTGCTCGTCGTCCATGGCGGCGAAGGCTGCGCAGCCGACGACCATGTTCACGGCGAAGGCAGCCAGTGCGGTGACTGCCCAGGCGGCGCCGCCGATGGCCAGGGGGATGCCGACCAGGGCGGCGAAGCCCAGAAACAGCAGCAGCGCGTCGAGCGCCGGGTTGAGGCGCGGGTGTGTAGGATCGTCGGTAGCCATGAAGCGGTTCCTTCGCTGAGTGGTTAGAAGCCCGGGGTCGATTCGCAGTCGCCCCGGGCTTCGCCATTGTGGGGCTGCGGAGGGGTGCGCGCAACGTCCTTCCTAGCATCGCGCTTGCCATTGGATGCAGCCTTGGCAGACAATCGAACCCGAGCCCTCAAGGCTAGGTCGTTTGCCCCGCAAGGGGACCGTGCTGCATCCACGGGAACGGCCGAGCCTTGAGGGCTCTTTCGTTTCCGGCCGCCAGCGGGCGCGCGAGCGTGGCGAAAGCGAGCACGGCCCTGCATCGGGCCACACCGCGGAAAGACCGGCCGGTCGGCATACCCTGACCGCGCGCCGTGCGGCCTGTCTGCGAGGGACCGCGCAAGACGACGGGTTACGGGGTGACAAGCCTGCCCGCCGCCGATGAATCGCAGCCTCCTGGGTGCGCTGGGCCAGCCTCGAAGCTGAAGCCGGGCGGGCGTGACTCCTGTCACCCTTGGCAGTGCTATGGGCGCGCGTTCCTAGCATGCCGCGGCATGAAGACCACCCGCGTGCATGTCCTGTCGGCCGTCAATGCCGGCGCCGTGTCCAAGTACGAGGAAGGCGGTCGCACCTTCTACCGGGTGGCGAACGTCTGCGGCGCCGTCTCCGGCATCGTGATGAATGGGATGCTCTACGCCGAGGAAGACCTCGCCGAGGGCGCCCCGAGCCTGAACGGCAAGCCCGCCCCGGCTGGCCACCCGAAGGACAAAGAGGGCCGCTACATCAGCGCCCACAGCGGCGACGCCATGCTGCGCGACTACGCGGGCGCCGTCTGCATGAACGCCCGCCACGAGGGTGGCCGCACGCTCTATGACGTCGTGGTCAACGAGGCCCAGGCGAAGGCGCACCCCGACGGCGCCACGCTGGTGCAGCGCCTCGAAGCCGCCCTCAACGGCCAGAACGTCGAGCCCATCCACGTCAGCACCGGGCTGTATTGCCAGGCGCTGCAGGCCAACGGCGAGAGCATGGGCAAGCGCTACACGAAGCGCGCTACGAAGATCACCTATGACCACAGCGCGTTTCTGCTGCACGAGCAGGGCGCAGGGACTCCCGAGCAGGGCGTCGGCATGCACCTCAACGCGGCCGGCGAAACCGGCGAGGTGGAGGCCGTCAACGTGGCCGAGGCGCTCGACCGCCGCGGCGAGGGCCTGCACGGCTGGCTCCGCAAGCTGCTGGGCAACGAGACCGAGCTGAGCTTCGAACAGATCCGCGACGGCCTTCAGAGGGCGCTCGGAGAAGGCGCCTGGGTGCGCGAGGTGTTCGCGCGCTCGGCAGTCTGGACTGACCGCGACGACCGCATGTTCGAACAGCCATACACGACCGCTGCG
>Ga0209278_1000465_pt1 | contig 31882 bp, 31 predicted proteins | sample JI81BgreenDNA_FD_187504 | JGI IMG/M metagenome (GOLD analysis project Ga0209278, IMG submission 187504) | Wastewater effluent complex algal communities from Wisconsin, to seasonally profile nutrient transformation and Carbon sequestration -... | ecosystem: Engineered > WWTP > Effluent > Algae...
AATTTTTACAAAACTCGTCTGTAATGCAAAATAATTCAGTAATTTTGTTGAAGCAAATCATAAGGCAATTGTTAGTTAAATATTTGATTTTTAGAGCTTTAAATATACTAACTTTTGCCTTTTTATGCAAATTTATTTCATGTTATTTTTCTAATTTTTCTTAAAATTATTAATCGAACTCAGGTTACAATTGAAGATTTAGAAAAAGAAATCGATAATTGGTAATATGCAAAAGCCAATGGATATATATTGGGATAATGAAGCAAAAACTGATTTGAAGTTAATCTTTGAGTTTATCAAAATTAAATCAATACAAGGTGCTAAAAATGTAGTAAAAGCCATTGTTTAACAAAGCAAAAATATTAACTACCCAGAACAATATCAAGTTGACGAATTTTTAGGTCAGCCCTATAGAAGAATGGTTGTTCGTGATTATAAAATAATTTATAAGATTCATTCTGAAACAGAAATTCGCATCCTTCAAATTTTCGACACAAGGCAAAATCCAATTAAACTTAGAAAATAATTCTACACCTCAAAATTGCCCAATCTCTCAATTAAATCTACCTTTGCACCTTCAAAAAATAAGCAGCTCGAAGTCTTTAATGGTTCAGCTTCTAACTTCTAACTTTTCAAAATGATTACAGTTAACGATATTTCTGTTCAATTTGGCGGCACCACACTTTTTAGCGATGTTTCTTTTGCCATAAATGAAAATGATAAAATTGCCTTAATGGGTAAAAATGGAGCTGGAAAATCTACGCTTCTAAAAATAATTGCAGGTCACAGTAAACCCTCAACCGGAAACATTTCGGCACCGAAAGAGGCTGTTATTGCTTATTTGCCACAGCATTTATTGACGCAAGACGACGCTACAGTTATGGAGGAAGCCTCGAAAGCCTTTGGTGAAATTTTTAAAATGAAAGCTGAAATTGACGAAATCAATGAGCAACTAACTGTTAGAACCGATTATGAATCAGATGCTTACATGAAGTTAATCGAGCGGGTTTCTGATTTAAGCGAAAAGTACTACGCTATCGAAGAAATCAATTATGAAGCTGAGGTTGAAAAAATTCTCGTCGGATTGGGTTTTGAACGCGAAGATTTTACACGGCCAACATCGGAGTTTTCGGGCGGTTGGCGAATGCGAATTGAATTGGCTAAAATTTTGTTACGAAAGCCCGATTTGATTTTGCTAGACGAACCTACCAATCACATGGACATCGAAAGTATTCAGTGGTTAGAGGATTTTTTAATCAATTCGGCTAAGGCGGTTGTGGTAATTTCTCACGATAGAGCCTTTGTAGACAACATAACCAATCGTACCATTGAAGTAACTATGGGACGTATTTATGATTACAAAGCAAAATATTCGCATTATCTAGAATTGCGAAAAGACCGTCGAATTCACCAACAAAAAGCATTTGACGAACAACAAAAAATGATTGCTGATAATCAAGCATTCATCGACCGTTTTAAAGGCACTTTCTCAAAAACTGATGCGGTGCAATCTCGCGTAAAAATGTTAGAAAAACTCGTTTTAGTGCAAGTGGATGAGGTAGATACTTCGGCTTTGAAATTAAAGTTTCCGCCGGCCCCTCGCTCGGGTCAATACCCGGTTATTGTAAAAGATTTAGAAAAATCGTACGGCGATCATTTGATTTTTAAAGATGCCAATATCGTAATCGAACGCGGTGACAAAGTGGCTTTTGTGGGAAAAAATGGTGAAGGAAAGTCAACGATGATCAAAGCCATCATGAAACAAATCGACATCAATGGAGGCAGCGTAGAAATCGGACACAATGCGTTAATTGGTTATTTTGCTCAAAATCAGGCTGCACTTTTAGACGAAAATGCAACTATTTTTGAAACTATTGACCAAATTGCAGTGGGTGATATCAGAACGCAAATCAAAAACATTCTTGGGGCTTTTATGTTTCATGGAGACGACATTCAAAAGAAAGTAAAAGTGCTTTCGGGTGGCGAGAAAACGCGTTTGGCAATGATTAAATTGTTACTAGAACCTGTTAATTTACTCATTTTGGATGAACCTTCTAACCATTTAGATATGAAAACCAAAGACATTATTAAAGATGCTTTGCGCGATTTTGACGGAACTCTGATTTTAGTTTCGCATGATCGGGATTTTCTAGACGGATTGGCAACTAAAGTTTTCGAATTTGGCAATAAACGTGTCAAAGAACATTTTGAAGACATCAACGGATTTTTGGCACACAAAAAAATGGAAAGTATGCGGGAAATTGAGAAGTAGTTTTCTGTATCAGTTTTCAAGGGTAAGTTTTCAAATTTTAGGGAAAATTTAAATAGAAACCATTAAGGTATGAAATTAATTAAGTATCGCTCTTAACTAAACTGAATACCTTAATGGTTTTATATTTTTATGGTTTCCATTTTGCAAATCCAAATGCATTTTTATTGACAAAAGGAATCCACTTTTCTCCATTTTCTTGCACTAAATATTTGAAAACAAATTGATTGTACTGTTCATAAACCTTAAAATTAGGAGGAGGTGTACATCCAAAATCATAATATTGAATCCTATATTGTTTTTCAAATTCAACATCCTCTTTTTGAATAACCGATTTAATTCCGCCAAGGACATAAATCTTAAGATTATTTGATTTCAAATCGAGCTGAAATTTAATCTCTGCTTCGTTGTCAAATGATAGGAATGAAGGTTTTTTTTGATTTTTTGAAACGGAAACACCATCGTTTTCTTGCGCAAAAATGTGGGAGCTTGTTAGTAAAAGTAAGCTAAATACTAGTTTAATTATTTTCATTTAAGTCGGATTTTTAATGATTGAAAAGCAATTTTTGATTTTTTAAGGAAAAGAGGTTTTACAGCAATCGTATAAAACCTCTTTTTTAAATTTATTTTGCTGATTCTACTAGTCTGATAAATTCAGCTTTGTAACCTTCATCATCATTGGCCAAACCTTTTTTTGCCAAAGATTTAATGGCTTCCAAATCTTTGTTCGGAATGAGTTTCGAATCTTTTAAAGTCAGACCGAACCAAGCCACTGCGGATGAAAATTTGAAGTCTGAAGATGTTTCATTCTGTGAAACAGTTTTGTTTTCAATCACTTGTACCATTTCAATACTTTTGTCGCTATCGGGTTTTTTGTATCGAAATTTAATCGTGGCTAATTCGTCGGTGAAAGTACTTGTTGAAGCGCTACTTTGTGAATATTTCAATGCAATTTCCTCTTTATAAAATTCACTTTCAACCCCGATTGGAATAATTTCATACAAAGCCGTAACGGTGTGACCACTACCTAATTCACCCGCATCGATGGCATCGTTTGTAAAATCTTCGTCTCGTAATTTTCGGTTTTCGTAACCAATCAGTCGGTAGGATTTTGCGTGTTTGGGGTTAAATTCAATTTGAATTTTAACGTCTTTTGCAATGGCAAACATCGATCCTTTAAACTCTTTGCCAAGAAACCGATTCGCTTCCTGAATGTTATCGATATAAGCATAATTTCCGTTGCCTTTGTCCGACAAAATTTCCATTTTACTGTCTTTATAATTGCCCATTCCATAACCCAGACACGTTAAAAATACACCTGATTTTCGTTTTTCTTCGATTAATGTTTGCATGTCAGTGTTAGATGAATTGCCAACATTAAAGTCACCGTCCGTTGCTAAAATCACGCGATTATTTCCGTTTTTTATAAAATTTTCTTCGGCGGTTTTGTACGCCAATTCGATTCCGGCACCTCCAGCGGTACTTCCGCCAGCGCTTAATTTGTCTAGTGCATCAATGATGTTTTGTTTCTCGTTGCCAGAAGTGGGAGGCAAGACCATTCCAGCCGCTCCTGCATATACAATAATTGAAACTTTGTCTTCTTTACGCAATTCTTTCACTAATATTTTCATTGATTCTTTCAGCAAAGGCAATTTGTTTTGCTCGTTCATCGAACCCGAAACGTCAATCAAAAATACGAGATTAGAAGCTGGAAGTTTATCAGTAGGAATGACTTTTCCTTGCAAACTGATGCGTAATAATTTGTGTTTGAAATTCCAAGGTGCAACTGCGTATTCAGTGGTTATTGCAAATGGGTCATTGTTTGTCGGTGTTGGATTATTATATTTGAAAAAGTTAATCATTTCTTCCACCCGAACGGCATCTTTTGGTACTTTTTGACCGTTATTGATAAAACGTCGCACATTGGTATACGAGGCATGATCCACATCAATCGAAAAGGTTGAAAGAGGTTTGGTTACGGGACTTTCAAACGCATTTTCTTCGAAAGAATCGTAGTCTTCGTTACTAAATAATTCATTTTGATGTATTTGACTTTTAATTTCAATTTCATCTTGTAATTTTTTCCATTCTTTTTTAGAAAGTTTTTTGAATTTTCCATCTTTTGTGGTCAGGACAATCACGCCATTACGGCCTCGATTTCCGTAAATTGAAGTCGCCGATGTATCCTTTAAAACGGTAATATCTTTAATATCATTTGGGTCAATTTTTTTCAAAAGATTTTGCGAAACAAGAACGCCATCAATAATATAAAGGGGTTCGTTACTTTTTTGAATGGTTGAAATTCCTCTAATTGAATGAAACTTAGCACTTCCAGGTGTGCCATTGGATGATATTAAACTAAGTCCTGGGGATTGTCCTTGTAGAGATTGTAGAATTGAGACGTTCGCTTTATTCTCGACAGCTACATTTTTGTCTGAATTGGAATTGTTTCGATTTACATAATCAATGCCAACCGTTAGTTTTTGTTGTAGTTTTTTATTAGTAGTGGTTTCCGTTTTATTTTTTACACGATTTCTTCTATGATATCCTTCTGCAACGACAACTACTTCGCTTAAATTTGAACTTTCTTCTTCCAGTGCCACAACTATATTTTCTTTTTTAGAAATGGTTACAATACGTTCATTAAAACCAACATAACTGAATACGAGTTGGTCTCCTGGCTTTGCTTTTATCGAAAATTTCCCATCAACATCCGTTTGAACGCCATTTCGAGTTCCTTTAATTACAATGCTTACTCCGGGTAGTGGCAGTCCGTTACTTTTTTCGGTAACAACACCTTGTATTGTTTTTTCGCCAGAAATTGGATTGGTTACAACTTCAGTTTGCACCACCGAAGTAGTAGTTTCCATGTTGTTTTCTTCTAAAATGAGTGGAGAAACTGCTATCTCTTTAGTAACAAGTGCTGCTGGTTCTTCAATTACTTCTTTTTTCGCTACATCAGAATTGTTCTGCGTCGCAACAGCCTCATTTTCTTGCTCTTTCTTCAAAATTTTATCTGTACTTTTTGAATCAAAAGACCGCTTTGGAGCTATTTTTTCTTCTGTTTTTAACGCTGAATTGGCATTTTCTATAGTAATTATTTTTTCAACTCCATTAGGAGTTTCTACTACTGGATTTTTAGTTGGAAGAGTTACTTCTTTTTCTGAAAAAATATGGTAACCCAAAGTCATTGTGAATAAAAGTGAAGCAGCAACAGCCCATTTTTTCAACCAAAATATTGGTTTTTTCTCTTCTTTTTTGTCTAATTTTTCTTCAACACGTGCCCAGATTTTGTCTAATTCTGGAACAGGTTGTGCTTCGGCATTTTTTAGCGCTTGTTGAATTTGTCGGTATATTTTATCTTGATTTTCCATGATTACTTTGCTTTTTGATAATACAATTGGTTGACTAAAGCTTGTAGTTTTGTCCGCGAAACATTCAATTGTGACTTAGAAGTTCCTTCGCTAATACCTAGTGTTTGTGCAATTTCTTTGTGAGAATAACCTTCTATCGCAAAAAGATTAAAAATTGCTTTGCAGCCTTCGGGCAATTGTTGCAACAATTGTAACAAATCTTCTTCTTCTAGAAAGGTGTCTTGAGCCGCTTCTAAAGCGGGAATAGTTGCCATGTCGTCCAGATAAATATTGAAATTGACCTTCTTTTTCAAGGTATATAAACATTGATTGACGGCAATTTTTCGAGCCCAAACCTCAAAAGCCACTAGCTCTTTAAGTTGGTCAATTTTAGTAAAAATAGTATAGAAAGCATCGGCCATTACTTCTTCTATTTCTTCCTCTTTTTTCAAGTACCGTTTGCAAGTCTGGTACAGCTTTGGAGCCAGAAGCTCATACACGCGTCTCTGGGATTCGCGGTGCATTTTTTTGCAATCTAAAATTAGTTTATCGTCTATCACAATTGAAGTCTTTCTTATATAGAGCACTTTTAAAGTAAAAAGGTTGGGAGAAGATAGTTTTTTTTTCAGTAAAAAGTCTAGGAGAGTAGATTAGCCATTGATGTATTTATAAAAAACATATTTGAAAGGATTTGTAGCGAATGTAAAAAAAACGATTAACTTTGGATTAGTAATTTTAGATAGAATATTATGACTTTAAAAATTGATAAATCAAATGCACAAGATTTGGCAAAAATTTTGAAAGCCAAACTTAAAAAAGAACCCCAAAAGGGAAATTTAGCTAAACATTTTGGAAAGTTAAAAAGAAAATTGGATGGATTACAATATCAAATCGAAATAAGAAAAGATGAAGATTGATTTTATAGCAGATACTAATTTTCTTTTATATGTGCACGAAGGTAATTCAAATGTAACTCCTTTTTTAAGTTATAACTTTGGAATTTCTTTTATTTCCGAAGTTGAAATGCTTGGTTTTAAAGGTATTTCGGATTTTGAAGAGGTCAAATTGAAAGAATTATTGGCTGATTGTTTCAATATTGATTGAAATTTAAAAATCAAAGAACAAACGATTGCATTGCGAAAAAAATATACCATAAAGCTACCAGACGCTATTATTGCATCCACATCATTAGTTTACGGGATTCCACTTGTTACAGCCGACAAAGGTTATTCTAAACTAGCTGAACTTGACTTAATTCTAATCGAATTTTAAAAATTAACAAAAAACCTTACTCCTTAAAAACCATATCAATACACATTACTGCCGCTAAAATTAAAGGTCTGACAGCATCGTCTTGCGGAACATTACTATGAATTTCTAAAACATAATTATCAGCCGAAGTAAAAAATTCTCTTCCCATTCCTGCCCATTTTTTACTTACGTGTGCCAACTCGGTTTCGCCTTTTTTAAACGAAAAATCCCAACCCGTCCACTTTCCTTGAAGCGTGCATAAGTCACGACCTTCCTTATCTTGAATATTGAAACGGCCACCGAAAGAGAAAAATTTTTGTTTGAAAATTCCAATCAATCGCTCTTTGTCGTCAAAAACCTCTACATCCGAACGGAATATGGTAAATCCTCTTTTAACACTCAAGACCTTTTCGCCAGCGGTAGTTTTGATTTCAATGTGAAACGGCGTCATTTTTTTATAATCTGTAAACCGAAATAATTTCGTAAAAAAGCCCAATTGGTCTTCGCGTGTTTGCAATAGCAATTGATTGGTTTGCGGGTCGAAAATATCAAAATTGTTGGCGGCTTTAAAAAATCCTACATGTTCTTTGACTAGAAATAAATTTTTGTTTAAAATGGGGTGCATTGTTTATTGGTTTATAGTGAGTTTAAAAATTTGACTTTCCATGATTTCATTGTCTTGGTCTTCGCACAGCAAAAATTCAAGTGTTTTGTCCGTTTTTTTATAAAGGGTAATCCCTTCAAATTTGTGCTGTTCAGAAATGGTTTTCACTTTTTTGAGCTTCATGGTTTTGGTATTAATCGTGCCTAAACTACTACCCAAAACCTGTCCGTCTAAATAGGTGGATTGTGAATCTTCGGCGGAAGCCAAAAAATAAAATGTATCATCAATTAAAATAGCATCGGTAAAAGTAGCGCGAACGCCTTTAATTTCAGGCAAATCGTAACTGTTGTACAATAATGTGTAGCCTTGCGTAAAATATTTACTGTCTACTGTAAAAATTCCGTTTTGTGCGTTTTTGCCATTTCCCCTTTGAAAAAAATACCATTTTTCGCCCGTAAAAATAACTCCTTCAATGTTGAAATCTTCTGCGGAAATGCCTGCAAAATATTGCATCGAAAGATATAAATCTGTTAAATCATGTTGTTGCAAAACGGTTTTCTGCAGTTCACTTACCTGAACCATTTTATTTCGCTGTTCTGTAGAGCCTGATGACACAATAAAAATATCGTCTTCAAATTGTGTAATTGCTTCAAAATCAGATTTTAAATTTTTCGGCACGTTTTCGTTAACCGATTGATTTTCAATCAAAACATGTTTTTTTAATTCGGCTGTGGCTAACGTATAATCGTAGAGATAATTGCTGTTATCTGAAATGATATATAAACTATCATTTTTATAAATCAGTCCGGAAGCCGAGCTAATGCCAATAATCTTAAAAAGCATCTCGAGGGTAAACCTTTTCATTTCTTAAAATTTCAGCTACGAATATAGTGTGTTACTTTTGGAAAACCTATCTTCTTTATTTTTTTATTTCAACGCAATTACATACTTTTATAAAAATATTTTGTTGTGAAAAATGTAAACATCCATGACCTTCGTGTCACTAAGCCTGTCGATATCAAATCGTTACCTACTCGAATCAAAGTTAAAGAAGACGATGAAACCATCAAATCTAAGCTCAAAGAAATTAGGCATGAGTTGAGCGAAATTCAAGATAAAATGTATGCCCATAATAAATACAGTGTCCTGATTTGTTTGCAAGGCATGGATACCGCGGGAAAAGACAGTCTGATTCGCGAAGTTTTTAAAGAAATAAATCCAAGAGGCGTGGTGGTTGAGAGTTTTAAAACACCCACCAGTACTGAGTTGGAACACGATTATTTATGGCGGCATTACAAAGCCTTACCCGAACGAGGAAAAATCACAGTTTTTAATCGAACTCATTACGAAAATGTCTTGGTAACAAGAGTTCATCCCGAGTATATCTTGAACGAAAATATTCCGGGCATTCGCTCCGTAGCGGATATTCCTGAAAATTTTTGGAGCGAAAGAATGAAAGACATGAATCATTTTGAACATCATATTTCAAAAAGTGGCACTATTGTGCTCAAGTTTTTTCTGCACCTCAGTAAAGAAGAGCAAAGACAACGCCTTTTGCGACGTTTAGAAAAAGAAAAGCATAACTGGAAGTTTTCGCCTGGTGATTTAGAAGAGCGAAGTCTGTGGGATGGCTACCAAAAATGTTACGAAGAAATTTTAAACACAACTTCTACCGAAAAAGCACCTTGGTTTGTTATTCCGGCTGATGATAAAGAACTTGCTCGGTATTTAGTAGGTAAAATTATTCTTACAGAATTACAAAAATATACCGATATACAAAATCCAGAATTAGACGATGAAGTAAAGGAAAACATCAAACGCTATAAGCAAATACTGAGCGAGAATAAAGATTAGAAGCGCTTTTTTGAGTCACTTTTTTTCGTTTAGCAATTTGTCATACATTCCGTGTTGGTTATCCAAATCTTTACATTTTAGATGCTATCTTTGCCCAAAAAATAGCGCAGTGAATTTACAGCAGTACACCAAAGAATTTTCTTATAACCTCAAGTTGGCCTATCCTATAATTTTGGGGATGGTCGGGCACACGTTAGTCGGAATTGTCGATAATATTATGGTTGGAAAATTAGGGCCTACAGAACTTGCTGCTGTATCGCTCGGAAACAGTTTTGTGTTTATTGCCATGTCTTTAGGTATCGGTTTTTCGACGGCTATCACACCCTTAATTGCCGAGGCTGATGGTGCTAAAGACGTATCAGGCGGACGAAATGTTTTTCAGCACGGGTTGTTGTTATGTACGGTTTTAGGTATTTCGCTTTTTGCAATAATTTTTTTTTCAAAGCCATTAATTGCTTATATGAATCAACCCGTCGAGGTAGTCGAAATGGCAAAACCCTACCTTGATATTGTGGCTTTTTCGTTGATTCCGCTGATAATGTTTCAAGCGTATAAACAATTTGCCGATGGAAAATCTGAAACCAAATATTCGATGTGGGCTACGATTATTGCTAACATTGTAAATGTCGTTTTGAATTTTTTATTGATTTACGGCATTTGGATTTTTCCAAAATTAGGCATTATTGGTGCCGCCATTGGCACGATTGCTTCTCGAATTGTCATGCTGATTTACATGCATCTGGTACTCAAAAGCAAACCCAAATTCCAACCTTATTTTGCCGATTTTAATTTTGGAGCACTTCAAAAATCCGTTGTTCAAAAAATCACAAATTTAGGACTACCGTCGGCCATGCAAATGTTTTTTGAAGTCGCGTTATTTACAGGAGCCATTTGGCTTTCAGGAGCCTTAGGCACAACGAGTCAGGCAGCCAATCAAATTGCACTGAGTTTGGCCTCATTAACGTTTATGTTTGCCATGGGTTTGAGCGTCGCCGCGATGATTCGGGTGGGTAACCAAAAAGGACTTCTGGACTACAAGCGACTCCAACTGGTAGCACGTTCGATTTTTTTACTTGCCATTATTTTAGAAATTGCCTTTGCCTTGATTTTTGTGCTGTTTCATGAATCATTGCCTGAATTATTTGTCAGTACCACGCTAGATATAAACTTTGCCGAAAATCAAGAAGTGATTGCAATTGCTGCTCAACTCCTTTTGATTGCTGCTGTATTTCAGATTTCAGATGGTATTCAAGTAGTGGTTTTAGGTGCTTTAAGAGGGTTACAAGACGTAAAAATTCCTATGTATATTACCTTTGTTGCTTATTGGATAATTGGTTTTCCGATTTCTATATACCTCGGATTGTATACTGATTTAGGAGCCGTGGGAATCTGGCTCGGACTTTTAGCAGGACTTACAGCGGCTGCATTATTTTTGTATATTCGCTTTGAAAATTTGACAAAAAAATTAATTAATAATATGTAGTAGGGACAAGTCGCGACTTGTCCCAAGAAATACATTATACGGACAAGTCGCGACTTGTCCTAAGAAATACATTATACGGACAAGTCGCGACTTGTCCTAAGAAATACATTATACGGACAAGTCGCGACTTGTCCTAAGAAATACATTGTACGGACAAGTCGCGACTTGTCCCTACGGATACGGAAACAAAACACAAATAATATGGAATTACCAAAATTTTTACTAGGCGACAACACCGATTTTCCAGATGATATTTTCATCATTCACTTGGATTACCCTCGTTTTATCATTAATTTAAAAGATGATGAGGTGGAATTTATGGAAGAAGACGAAGACCTTGACGAAGCCGAATTAAATGCTGAGATGGAGAATTTAATCACGCTGGCAAATGAATTTTATGATAGGGAAGTGGCACGATATGAAGAGTAATTTTATTTCCTAAAATAATGTTCTAACAAAATAGTAGCAGCGGCAAAAGGTGATAACTCATTATTTTGCACTGCTTTTTTGTTTTCGACCAATAGTTTTTTGATGGAAGCATCGTTGTAAAAATCGTTTTTCAAATGTTCTTCAATCGTTTCCATCATCCAGTATTGGTTTTGTTCTTTGCGTTTTTCTTCAAAATAATGGTTGGCAGTTGTTAATTCTAAATAGCTCGAAATCGTTTCCCAAACGCTATGAATGCCCTCCTTGGTTATCGAACTACAAGTCGTAACCGTAGGAGTCCAACCAGAATTTTTTGCAGGAAATAAATGCAATGCTCGGTTAAATTCTACTTTCGCAAGATTCGCTTTCTTGATGTTATCGCCATCGGCTTTATTGATTACGATTGCATCTGCCATTTCCATAATGCCGCGTTTAATACCTTGCAATTCGTCTCCGGCACCCGAAATTTTCAGTAACAAAAAAAAGTCGACCATGCTATGAACAGCAGTTTCGCTTTGTCCTACGCCAACAGTTTCAATGATGATGGTATCAAAACCAAAAGCCTCGCAAAGCGTGATGGTTTCGCGGGTTTTTCGTGCTACACCACCCAAGGTAGAGCCAGAAGCCGACGGCCGGATGTAGGCATTTTTATTTTTAACCAATTCTTCCATACGGGTTTTATCGCCTAGAATACTGCCGTGCGAAATTGTCGAAGTGGGGTCAACTGCCAGAACGGCTACTTTTTTGCCAAGCCCCGTCAGATAAGTTCCGAAAGCTTCGATAAACGTACTTTTTCCTACACCTGGAACGCCTGTAATACCTATGCGAACTGATTTTTTAGCATGAGGTAAACACGCATTGATTATGGCGTTGGCTTTAGCTAAATGTTCGGGGTTGGTGCTTTCAACTAAGGTTATGGCCCGACTCAAATCAGCTATATTTCCGGCTAGAATACCCCGAATTAAATCTTCTGCCGAAGGTTGTTTTTTTCGAAAACGTTGAATGGTCTCTACCGATTTTTTATTGACAATATCCGGTGCCAAAATGCCTTCTTTTTCAGATAATGCAGAATTATTTGAGTTCGTTTTTTTCACATGTTGCATTTGAGAAGTAAAAGTAGTTAAAACTACCCAGTTTTCAAAGTCAAATTTAGGTGCTTCCACAAAATATAAAAATAGTAATAAAGAGCGGCATCTGGTTTAATAATCTTATTTTTGTGCCCTTGTTAAAGCTATGGAAAATATAATTTTAATTTTTGTTTGCTTAGTGCTCGGAATAGTACTCCAAAGGCTCAAAATGTTCCCGCCAAATAGCCATCAAGTTCTGAACCATTTTGTGATATATATATCATTACCCGCCTTGGCTTTTTATTACATTCCGAAAATCAAAATCAATACCGATTTATTGTATCCCATCGGGGTGGCTTGGCTTGGATTTGGACTTGCTTTTTTATTTTTTTCTTTGCTTGGAAAAAGCCTCGGATGGTCAAAAAAATTAATCGGTTGTTTGATATTAACCAGTGGTTTAGGAAACACCTCGTTTGTAGGCTTCCCCATTATTGAAGCTTTGTATGGAAATGAAGGACTTCAAACCGCCATTTTAGTAGATCAACCCGGCAGTTTTATTGTGCTTTCTACTTTGGGTATTTTGGTAGCATCCTATTATGCACAAGGTTCGACTAGTTCGACAATGATTGTCAAGAAAATTGTATTTTTTCCTCCTTTTATGTGTTTTATTACAGCTATGTTGATGAATTTTTCAGGATATGATTTTCAGGATTCGATGCAAATTGTGTTTCAAAAATTAGGAGCTACCGTAACACCAATTGCCTTGATTGCCGTGGGATTGCAACTTTCGTTTGAACGAAAAAGCAAACATTGGGGTTTTTTAGGACTTGGTTTGGGTTTCAAATTAGTCATCATGCCGGCTTTTTTTTGCGTGTTTTATCTTTTGATTTTAAAAAATAGCGGACTCGTTTTTGATGTTTCCATCATGGAATCGGCTATGGCACCCATGATAACCGCCTCCATTTTGGCTTCTACATACGGTTTAAAACCAAAACTCAGCAGCATGATGATAGGTTTCGGAATTCCGTTGTCTTTTATCACATTGGCCTTTTGGTATTGGATTTTACAGTTAATTTAAAAGTATGAACACAAACACTCATTCGACTACGGCAGGCGATTTTCAGATGCAAAAAACAGCTTATCCTATACTGTTTGCCGTAGCCGTAGCTCATTTATTTAACGACTTATTGCAAGCCGTGATTCCGGCATCGTATCCGATTTTAAAAGAAAATTATGGTTTAAGTTTTACGCAAATTGGACTCATAACGTTGTCCTATCAGCTTGCGGCTTCTATTTTGCAACCCCTTGTTGGATTGTACACTGACAAAAATCCGAAACCTTTTTCGCAACTGTACGGAATGCTTTTTACCCTTGCTGGAATCATCGCTTTGGCGTATGCCGCAAGTTTTCCGGTTGTAATTTTTGCTGTGATGTGCATTGGTATCGGCTCGTCTATTTTTCACCCTGAATCTTCTCGAATTGCCTTCTTGGCATCGGGCGGAAAACGAGGTTTGGCACAATCTATTTTTCAATTAGGAGGCAATGCCGGTACAGCCATCGGACCCTTGTTAGTGGCTTTTATAGTCGTGCCACGTTCACAACACCACATTGTTTGGTTTGCAATTATTGCCATTTTTGCTCTTTTTGTTTTGTATCAAATTGCTTTTTGGTACAAAAATCACCTGAATGTAAGGTCTAAAAATAAGATGGAAATAGTTTTGCCTAATTTGACCCAAAAGCAAGTGGCGGTTTCTGTGGGAATACTATTAATTATTATTTTTTCGAAGTTTTTTTACACCGCCAGTATTTCAAGTTACTTTACGTTTTATTTGATGCACAAATTCCAACTTTCCATCCAAGAAGCCCAAGTACATTTGTTTTGGTACTTGGCGGCAAGTGCCGTAGGGACTTTGATTGGTGGGCCTCTGGGCGATAAGTTTGGCAGAAAGTATGTAATTTGGTTTTCGGTTTTAGGAGCGGCTCCATTTACTTTGATTTTGCCCTATGCTGATTTATTTTGGACAGGCATTTTATCGGTTATTATAGGTATGATTGTTTCGTCGGCGTTTCCTGCCATTTTGGTTTATGCACAAGAATTATTGCCCAAAAAACTGGGTATGGTTTCGGGTTTATTTTACGGTTTTGCTTTTGGAATGGGTGGTTTAGGTTCGGCATTGTTGGGTAATCTCGCCGATAAAACGAGTATCGAATATGTGTACCATATCTGTGCTTTTCTGCCGCTAATTGGTATGATTGCCTTATTTTTACCGAATTTGAAGAAAAAATAAGTTTGGGGTTTTTGGGTTTGTCTTTTACGCAGCAAGATATTGTAAGTACAAAACATCTACCTAAATTCAGATTTTTTTGCTTAACAAATACCTCAAAATAATCATCCATCACGAAATCCCTTCCTAGTAATCCATTCAAAAAAAATGTGTTTGTAAGGAAATAAGTATGTCGCGCAATATCTAGGATTATGTTGCGGCTGAAGATAAAATCATTCAAGACAGGTTACAAACGAGCATAAAGTGACTTCAATCTTTTTTGAATCTTCCTTAGGGGTAAGTCTAAAAATAATTGTATGTCATTTATTATTTATAGTATTAGTTAGAAGAAGGACTTGAAAGAGAAGTGGTGTACTCTTATGCCTTACCGGCATGTAATAAATAAATACACGATAAGGTATAGTGCGATTCACCATTTTTATTTGTAAAACATTTAATATTTATTGTTTATCAATAATTTTTTATTATTTTTGCATCGTAAATTTTAAATATTTTAATGATGTCAAGTACAAATAACTTCGTTTTTAAAAGCTTACACGTTGTGGCATGGATCATTTTTGTGGGTCTTTGCATTGAGGCGGGTGGTTTATTAGTCAACTTCTTTTTTAGTTTACACAATCCAGCATTGGTTCAAAATCTGTATCAAAAATTAGACATGATGCCAATTTTCAAAGAAAGTAAAGGAGTGTTTTTTGGATTGTATGGTTTTGTTCTTTCAATTGCAATGCTCAAAGTTTTGTTGTTTTACATTTTGGTGATGCTCATGCACAAAATGGATTTGCAAAAACCCTTTACTAGTTTTGTGGCAAAGCAAATCTCCAGAATTAGTTATTTCACGTTGCTAATTGGTCTTTTAGGTTACGTGGCTGGCAAAACTACTTTGCACTTAAATAAAAGAGGATTTTTAACAAACCACCTCGACCAATTTTGGACAGACAGTCAGGCTTTTATTTTAATGGGAGCTGTGGTTTACATCATTGCACTCATTTTTAAAAAAGGAGTAGAAATTCAGAACGAAAATGATTTAACTGTATAAAGTATGGCAATTGTTGTAAACCTGGATGTAATGATGGCCAAGCGTAAAATGTCGCTCAATGAACTCTCAGAACGCGTTGACTTGACGTTATCTAATCTTTCTATTTTAAAAACCGGTAAGGCAAAGGCAATTCGTTTTAGCACTTTAGAAGCCATTTGTAAAGCCTTAGACTGTCAACCTGCGGATATTTTAGAGTACCGAAGCGACAAAGAATAAAGAAAATCGTTAAAGTTTATGCGTTGTTATATTTAGTAATTATATGATTACTAACGATTTATGACTAAAATGCACGTTATAAAATACAGCGTTTTAAATTTTCGAAAAAGGTAACACAGGCAATTTGTTTATGAACTCAAAACCTTTGCACAGCTCCAACTTCGTGCCGTAGTATATTGAGCTACTCCCGCACGTCTTTCAGTGAATTACTTTTGTACTACAAAATTTCACAATTAAATTCGGGTCGTTGGCAGTTGTGCCAAATGGATTTTCTACAGGCAAATTTTAAATTAAAACAACAATCTGTGCGAAAGTTTGCAGAATAAAGCGATAATGAAACAAAAAAAGGGTTTCATTTTCTTACTTTTTTATCCTTATTTACGATATTTGCGGTAAAACTAATGATATGGCAATGAATAAAAACACCATTTTAGGATGGGCTACTTTTATAATGATCGTGATGGGCTTTTTATTGATAGGCTTGGGCGCTTTTAGATACAGCGAAGTATCGGGTTGGGGTTTCGCCGCTGTTGGCGTCGGATTTTTTGCCATCGCTTGGGTTTTTGATGCCTTAAAAGGTAGAGTATAGTTTTGCACTAGCGCCTCTTTTGGTTTGAAATTCAGGCAGAAACTTCACCCAAAACCTTTCTTTTTAATTATTATTGTTAATCTTTTAAATAAAAACACTACGTATGTCGGACGATAAAAAAGTGATTTTTTCGATGCAAAAATTGAGTAAAACCTACTCAAGCAGCGATAAGCAAGTACTCAAAAACATTTATTTAAGCTTTTTTTATGGCGCAAAAATCGGGATTTTAGGACTCAACGGCTCCGGAAAATCGTCTCTTTTACGCATCATTGCAGGGGTAGATAAAAATTACCAAGGCGATATTGTTTTTGCCCCAGGTTATACCGTAGGTTACCTCGAGCAAGAACCGCAATTAGACGAAACCAAAACGGTCATCGAAATTGTGCGTGAAGGCGTGGCCGAAACCATGGCTGTGCTGGCAGAATACAATGAAATTAATGATTTATTCGGTTTGGAAGAAAACTATTCTGATCCTGATAAAATGGATAAATTGATGGATCGTCAGGCGGCTCTGCAAGACAAAATTGACGCACTTGGTGCTTGGGAAATCGATACCAAACTCGAAATTGCCATGGACGCCCTTCGAACGCCAGATCCAGACACGCCTATCAAAGTACTTTCGGGTGGAGAAAAAAGACGAGTGGCATTATGCCGATTATTGTTGCAACAACCCGATGTACTTTTGCTCGACGAACCTACCAACCACCTCGATGCCGAAAGTGTACTTTGGCTGGAACAACATCTTGCACAATATGCCGGAACGGTTATAGCGGTAACGCACGATCGCTATTTCTTGGACAACGTAGCCGGCTGGATTTTAGAACTCGATAGAGGCGAAGGTATTCCGTGGAAAGGAAATTATTCTTCTTGGTTAGACCAAAAATCTACTCGTATGGCTCAAGAAGAGAAAGTGGCTTCCAAACGAAGAAAAACTTTAGAACGAGAGTTAGATTGGGTAAGACAAGGAGCCAAAGGACGCCAAACCAAACAAAAAGCGCGTTTGCAGAACTATGATAAATTATTGAACGAAGACCAAAAACAACTGGACGAAAAGTTGGAAATTTATATCCCGAACGGTCCTCGTTTAGGAACAAATGTTATTGAAGCCTCTCATGTGGCAAAGGCTTTTGGTGAAAAATTATTGTACGACGATTTAAATTTCACATTACCTCAAGCGGGAATTGTAGGAATCATTGGGCCAAACGGAGCTGGAAAATCAACTATTTTCAAAATGATTATGGGCGAACAAGAAACCGATTCGGGTACTTTTAAAGTAGGGGAGACGGTAAAAATTGCCTATGTAGATCAGTCGCATTCCAACATTGACCCGAATAAAACGATTTGGGAAAATTTCTCAGATGGTCAAGAATTAATCATGATGGGAGGCCGACAAGTCAATTCTCGTGCGTATTTGAGTCGTTTTAACTTTGGCGGAAGCGATCAAAATAAAAAAGTATCGATGCTTTCTGGTGGAGAACGAAACCGATTACACCTTGCCATGACTTTGAAAGAAGAAGGTAATGTTTTACTTCTAGATGAGCCTACTAATGATTTGGATATCAACACACTTAGAGCTCTTGAAGAAGGTTTAGAAAACTTTGCAGGTTGTGCAGTGGTTATTTCGCACGACAGATGGTTTTTAGATCGAATCTGCACCCACATTTTGGCCTTCGAGGGTAATTCAGAGGTGTATTTTTTTGAGGGAAGTTTCAGCGAATATGAAGAAAATAAAAAGAAACGTTTGGGTGGTGATTTAACCCCAAAAAGAATCAAGTACAGAAAGTTAATTCGGAATTAAACTTGTAAAACAACGTTGTTTGAAGCCTGTAGATGTGGGCTGTAAGTCTGAAATTTTAGACTTTTAAAATGAAAATATACAGAAAAATGGCTTTATCCTAAACGTTTAAAATTCGATAGAATGCCAAGAGAAAGGAAAGAAGATTCGCCCATTGTAAAAAAAGCAGCCACTATTTTTAAACAGGTAGAGGCTTTGATTAAAGCCATCCCCGAAGACGACGATTATTTGCAATCGCAAGCGGAGTTGATGATGAGTGACAGCATGATGATTTGTGCCAAAATAGCTGGTGCTGAGTTTGGCGGATTGTACAGTATTAAAATGCAAAACGCAGCTATCATAAGGAATTGTGCAATGGATTTATACGTTTTTGTAGGTGGTCTTCGGTACAATGAGGGTTTTACGTTACACGATTACGTTGATATAATCCGTAAAGAAATAGACGAATTTCGCTTGCTTTTTATTGAATGGGTTGCAAGTTTTGACCGATCAGATTATATTTGGGATGATTGGGAATTATTCAATCCGCCAGGAGCCATTCCTCCAAATGATAACGATTATATCGATCCGATTAATTGGGATGATTTTGACGTTAATGATGATGTGTGAGATGTGCATTGTATTTCAGTAACTAATTTTTGTTTGCATTTTTCCTACGGAAAATGTTTAACAAATGCTATTTAAATAATTGGTATGCAATATTTTGTGTCTTTTAACCTGAATTCGATTAATATTAAATCATAATCAATTGTATTTCAATCACTATCGTGCTTTTTGAATCTCCTGCAAGGTCTTTTTTTGACCTTGTAGGTATTTATAATCAAATTTGCACACCTACAAGGTTTTAAAAACCTTGCAGGAGCGTAAATCTATTTTTGAATCAATACTTTAACAATCGAACTTAGGTTTTTAGTGTTTTTACCAAACAGTGTAGTATCATAGCCCTTTTTTAACCAATTCACTCCAACTTTTATACAAGAGAAAATAGAAAAGCCGCTGAATTTTCAGCGGCTTGTTTCATTACAATACTTTCAAGGGTTTTAAAAGCAATATTTATTTTCCGCAATCAACTTGGAGGCGATTGTTTCGCGTAAAGCAGTTACATTGGGTAGGTTATTGTATTTGGTAAAACGACGTAATCCCATCAATAGCATTCGCTGTTCGTCTCCCTCAGACATGGATGCAATGCCTTCTTTTCCTTTTGAATGGATGATGTCAACCGCGTTGTATAAATACAATTGTGCCATCGCAATTTGTTCTTTTACGTGATCTTGTCCTTTTGACTTAGCCAGTTTTTCTGTGCGTAAAATGGTCGATTCTGCCATGTAAATTTCAATCAAAATATCGGCGGCAGCCATCAGAAGCTGTTGGTGAGCGTCTAAATCAGGACCGTATTTTTGAACGGCACTTCCAGCTACCATCAAGAACACTTTTTTCAATTTGGCTATCATTTCTTTTTCTTCCGCAAATAGTTCTGAATAGTCTGGAATGTCAAAATCAGGAATACCCATCAATTCTTCGGCTACTTTGGTGGCGGGTCCTAGCAAATCAACATGGCCTTTCATGGCTTTTTTAATCAGCATTCCTACTGAAAGCATTCGGTTAATTTCGTTGGTTCCTTCATATATTCGAGCAATTCGGGCATCACGCCATGCACTTTCCATGGGTGTATCTTCCGAAAAGCCCATGCCTCCAAAAATTTGAATGCCTTCGTCGGCACAGTTTTGAATGTCCTCGGATATAGCTACTTTTAAGATGGAACATTCTATGGCAAATTCTTCTACGCCTTTTAATTCGGATTCTTGGTGTGTAGCACCTTCAGCAACACGTGCTTCAATACGTTCTTCGATGGCTTTTGCAGCACGATACGAAGCGCTTTCTCCTGCATAACAAGACGTGGCCATTTCGGCAATTTTGTAACGAATAGCCCCAAAATTAGCAATTGCGGTATTAAATTGCATTCGTTCGTTGGCATATTTAATGCCTACAGTTGTCGTACGCCGTTGAGCGTCTAGACATGCAGCACCGAGTTTGATTCGGCCTACGTTGAGGGAGTTCATGGCAATTTTAAAACCGTTTCCTCGTTCAGAAAGCATATTCTCTACGGGAACTTTAGTGTCGGTAAAAAATACTTGTCGGGTAGAAGAAGCACGAATTCCTAGTTTGTGTTCTTCTTCGTTCATCGAAATTCCGTTTGATGGATCATTTTCGACGATGAAACCGGTAATATTTTTATCGTCTTCAATTCGGGCAAAAACGATAAATAAGTTGCAGAATCCTGCATTTGAAATCCACATTTTTTGCCCAGTGATGGTGTAGTATTTTCCATCTTCGGAGAGAACTGCTTTGGTTTTTCCGGAGTTAGCATCTGAACCTGCACCTGGTTCGGTAAGGCAATAGGCACCAAACCATTCACCTGACGCCAATTTCGGAACATATTTTTTCTTTTGTTCCTCTGTTCCGTAAAGGGTAATTGGCATGGTTCCGATTCCTGTATGGGCTCCAAATGCTGTTGAAAAAGAACCCGTTGCTCCAGAAATATAATCGCACACCAGCATCGTAGAGACAAAGCCCATGCCTAACCCACCATAAGCTTCCGGCACGGCAACACCTAGCAAGCCAAGTTCACCTGCTTTTCGCATGCATTCTTCCGTAAATGCATAGTCTTTTTTCTCGAAACGAATTTTGTTTGGCCAAATTTCTTTGTCTACAAAGTCCGTCACCATTTGTTTCATCATCAACTGTTCTTCTGTGAAATCTTCTGGAGTAAAGATGTCTTCACATTTTGTTTCTTTTACAAGGAATTGTCCTCCTCGTGTTACTTGTTTTTCAATTGTATCAGCCATTTTTTTTATTTTAAATTTTTAGAAAAAAGAATAAAGAGTATAGAAAATAGACGCTATTTCAGCCCATTTTGCTTGTACATCCAATTCTGATTCATCTTTGTTATTGTTTTTTATTTTTTAGATAAAAGAATAAAGAGTATAGAAAATAGACGCTATTTTAGCCCATTTTGAAAAGACATCGTCATTCTTTGCCATTCTTCAATTTTAATTTCAAGTTCGTCAAGTTGATTTTCTGTTATATATTTTCTGTGCTTTGAAACCATTAATTGGGTTACCAATTCAAAAGAAGATCCAAGTGATATGTCAAGAAAATGGCTAAAAGATTTATCAGTTCGAGGAGATCCTTCGGCAATATTGCTTGGCATTGAAACAGAACATTTACTAATCTGTGAAGCTAAATCATATCTTTCGTGCTTGGGAAAATCAACAAGAATGTCTGAAATTGCGTTTGCGATAACAATTCCAATTTGCCATATTTTCAAGTTTTTATAATTATGACGCATATAGTTACTTTTTAAAAGGTTAATACTCGATGTTTCCTATCTTCTCTCTTCTTTTTTCTATTTTCTATATTCTTTTCTCTTCTATTTTCTCTCTTCTATTTTCTCTCTTCTATTTTCTCTCTTCTATTTTCTCTTTAAAGAACCTCATAAACTCCCGCGGCTCCTTGTCCAGTTCCTACACACATGCTTACAATGCCGTATTTATTTTTTCGGCGTTTCATTTCGTCAAAAAGTTGCACCGAAAGTTTAGCTCCCGTGCAGCCTAAGGGATGTCCTAAGGCAATGGCACCACCGTTTACGTTCACGATGTCAGGGTTTAAACTCAATTCGCGCATTACCGCAAGAGCTTGTGAGGCAAAGGCCTCGTTGAGTTCGATTAAGTCAATATCCTTCAATTGCAGTCCAGCTTTGTTTAGAGCTTTCGGAATGGCTTTTACAGGGCCGATACCCATAATTCGAGGTTCGACACCTGCTGCGGCATAACTCACCATTCGTGCAATGGGTTCGAGATTTAGTTCTTTGACCATTTCTTCGGACATGATTAATACAAATGCGGCACCGTCACTCATTTGCGAAGAAGTACCTGCTGTTACGGTTCCGTCGGCTGCAAAAACAGGTCGTAGTTTTCCTAATACTTCTAAGGCTGTATCCGCTCGTGGCCCTTCGTCTTTGGACACCACGTAGGATTTTGTGGCTTTCTTTCCTTTTTCGTCGATGTAGGTGTGTTCTACGGTAATAGGCACAATTTGTTTATCGAATTTGCCATCAGCTTGGGCTTTCAAAGCTTTTTGATGTGAATTGTATGCAAATACATCTTGGTCTTCTCTCGACACGCTGTATTTCTTAGCTACGGCTTCGGCAGTGAGACCCATTCCCCAGTAATAGTCTTCGTTTCCTTCTTTGGCCACGGCATAATCAGGCACGGGTTTGTAACCTCCCATCGGAATAAAACTCATACTTTCGGCACCTCCTGCAATGATGCAATCTGACATTCCGGATTGAATTTTGGCTGTTGCCATTGCAATGGTTTCCAGTCCGGAGGCACAATACCGGTTAACGGTTACACCCGGCACATCGTCTACTTTTAAGCCCATGAGCGAAATTAATCGTCCCATGTTTAAGCCTTGTTCGGCTTCGGGCATGGCATTTCCTACCATAACGTCGTCGATTCTGGATTTGTCTAATTGAGGCACTTCATTCATGATGTACTGAATGGTTTCGGCGGCCAATTCATCGGGTCGTTTGAACCTGAATACTCCTTTTGGTGCTTTTCCCACCGCTGTACGGTAGGCTTTTACGATATAGGCTGTTTTCATGTATAATGTATTAAGATTGAAGTATTAAGTATTAAGACCCAACACAGAAATAAAATTTACAAGTTGAGAATTATTAATGACTTCAATCGGTTGTATTTGATTTTAAGGTTTTTTGAAAAGCGAAATTCATATTTGAAACTTCTACTAGTTGACTGATAATTGGTTGTATTAATTCTTCATTTGCTAAGTTTAATCTTTTGGCTAAAATTAGTTGTGTTATTAATTCGAATGTGGAACCATTTGCAATTCCTAAAAACTGTATGAATTCCTTACTGTGATTTCGACCAGCACCTTCCGCAATGTTTGACGGAATTGAAACGGCACATTTTTTTATTTGATGAATTAAATTGAATTTTTCATCATCGGGTAATAACGTCGAAACCTCGTAAACTTGAACTGCAATATCCATCGCTTTTTGCCAAATTTTTAATTTTTCAAAATTGTGCATAAGTTTTATATTTAATTTATTAAGTCTTAATACTTAATACTTTAGTCTTAATACTTAATACTTTAGTCTTAATACTTAATACTTTAGTCTTACTACTTAATACTCCAATCTTAATTCTAATTTCTCAAAGGTTTCCCTTTTGTTAACATGTATTGAATGCGTTCTAAAGTTTTTCTTTCGGTACAGAGACTTAAGAATGCTTCTCGTTCTAAATCCAATACATATTGTTCGGACACTAACGTGGCTTCAGATAAATCGCCTCCTGCCATGACGTAGGCCAGTTTGTTGGCAATTTTTTTATCATGATCTGAAATGTAACTTCCGGCTTGCATTTGGTCAGTGCCGACTAAGAACATTCCTAAGGCTTGTTTTCCGAGGACTTTTACGTCTTTTCGTTTTACGGGTTGGGTATATCCGGCCTCCGCCAAGAGTAGGGCGTGTTTTTTGGCTTCTGCCAATTGACGGTTTTTGTTGACCACTACAATGTCTTTTCCGTGTTGCAATATACCCAAGTCGAAAGCTTCGTGTGCTGAGGTAGAAACTTTTGCCATAGCTACGGTTAAAAAATATTCTTGTAACACGTTTAGTTCAACGTCATTTTTTCGGAATAAGTCTGATGCTCGAAGCGCCATTTCTTTCGAACCACCACCGCCTGGGATAACACCTACGCCAAATTCGACCAAACCGATATAACTTTCGGCAGCGGCTACTACTTTATCGGCATGCATACTCATTTCGCAACCGCCTCCCAAGGTCATGCCGTGTGGTGCTACGACTACTGGAATTCCAGAATACCGCACCCGCATCATGGTGTCTTGAAATAGTTTGATGGCCATGTTTAACTCGTCGTATTCTTGTTCTACCGCCATCATGAAAATCATGCCGATATTGGCTCCCACGGAGAAGTTGGCGCCTTGATTGCCAATAACGAGTCCGCCGAAATCTTTCTCGGCAAGGTCGATGGCTTTGTTAATGCCTTGCAATACATCGCCACCGATGGTGTTCATTTTCGATTGGAATTCTAGGTTTAAAATGCCATCACCCAAATCTGTAATTACGGCACCTGAATTGCTCCACACTTTTTTGCTCTCGCGAATATTGTTGAGGATGATAAAGGCGTCTTGTCCTGGAATTTTTCTTTGCGATTTTGTGGCAATGTCATAATAATAGGTCGCTCCATCTTTTACGGTATAAAACGATTTATAGCCGCTGGCCAACATTTCTCTGACCCAAGAAGCGGGTTGTTTTCCTAAGGCTTCTATGAGTTCAATTCCTTTTTCGACACCCACGGCATCCCATATTTCAAATGGGCCATTTTCCCAACCAAAACCGGCTTTCATGGCATCGTCAATTTTGTATAAATCGTCGGCAATCTCTGGAATTCTATTGGCTACGTAAGCAAACATACCTCCGAAATCTTTGCGGTAAAATTCGCCTGCTTTGTCTTTACCGGTGATTAAAACTTTGAATCTGTTTAGGGGTTTATCGATGGTTTTTGTCAATTCTAAAGTGGCAAACGACGCTTTTTTTGCCGCTCGGTATTGCAGCGTATCTAAGTCTAACGACAGGATGTCTTTGCCTTCTTTTTTATAGAAGCCTTGTCCGGTTTTGCTTCCTAACCATTTGTTTTCCATCATTTTGCTGATGAAATCGGGTAGTTTGAACAACTCGTGTGCTTCATCATTTGGCACACCTTGATAGAGTCCGTTGGCTACGTGTACTAAGGTGTCTAGACCGACTACATCAACCGTGCGGAAGGTAGCTGATTTGGGTCGGCCGATTACTGGTCCGGTAAGTTTGTCTATTTCTTCGATGGTCAGGCCCATTTCTTTTACGGTATGAAACATACTCATGATGCCGAAAATTCCGACACGGTTTCCGATAAACGCAGGCGTATCTTTGGCTATCACGGTAGTTTTGCCTAAGAATTTATCGCCGTATTCGTTTAGGAAATCGAGTACTTCTGTTGTCGTTTTAGGTCCTGGGATGATTTCGAAAAGTTGCAGGTATCGAGCGGGATTAAAAAAGTGTGTTCCGCAAAAGTGCTGCTGAAAATCTTCGCTTCGGCCTTCGCTCATGAAATGAATTGGAATTCCGGACGTGTTGGATGTGATTAATGTGCCGGGTTTTCGGTATTTTTCGATTTGTTCGAATACTTGTTTTTTGATGTCGAGTCTTTCCACTACGACTTCGATAATCCAGTCTACGTCTTTGATTTTAGACAAATCGTCGGTGGTGTTACCGGTGGTGATGCGTTGCGCAAAGCGTTGGTTGTAAATTGGAGAAGGCTTTGATTTTAGTGCAAAAGCCAAATGATCGTTTACTAAACGGTTTCGGACGGCTTTATTTTCTAAAGTCAATCCTTTTTTTTGTTCGGCCTCGGTTAGTTCGTTTGGTGCAATGTCGAGCAGGAGTACTTCTACACCGATATTGGCAAAGTGACAAGCTATTCCTGAGCCCATAATTCCTGAACCAATAACTGCTACTTTTTTAATCAGTCGTTTCATTCTATTTCTTTTATAGTGGTTGTTGCTTATTATCTGTAAAAATATTTTTCTCGGTAATCAAATCGTTAATGGTTTGGGCGACTTCCATAAAATGCTGGAGTTTTTCGTCGGGGATATTGTTTTTTATGGTTTCATTGAATTTGAGTACCGTATTTTTTGAAAGTTCTCTTTTCTCTTTGCCAAATTCGGTTAGGTAAATGAGTATGCCTCTACCGTCGTCGGGATTTTTTTTTCGGATGATGAGTCCTCGCTCTTCCATCGACTTTAGAATTCGGGTTAAACTCGTGGCTTCCATTCCCATTTTTGGGCCTAAAGCTGTTGATGCGGTTCCGTTTTCTTTATCAATGCTCAAGAGTACAAATCCGGTGGCCATGGTAGCGCCATATTTATTGGCTTCTTCGTTATACATTCTTGATACCGCTTGCCATGTAGCTCTCAAAACATAGTCGATTGTTTTGTCTTTCATATTTAATTTTTTTGTAGCGGTTTGGTTGGTTGTTACATCGTTTTCGTTTTGAATTTCAAATGTAGTAAAAAATAGTATGCATGCATAGTATGTTAGTGAAGTTTTTTTGAACTTTAACATTTTGAGGAAGTATTAAGATTGGAGTATTAAGTATTAAGACTGGAGTATTAAGTATTAAGACTGGAGTATTATGTATTAAGACTGGAGTATTAAGTATTAAGACTGGAGTATTAAGTATTAAGACTGGAGTATTAAGTATTAAGATTGGAGTATTAAGTATTAAGATGGGATGATGGATGCTAAGATGATGGGAGCCTCCAAAGGAGGTGACTAAGGACTACGTAGTTACATCTTTAATTTTCTATTTCCAAGCAATCCTTTTAAGTTTGCGATTTGGGATTTTGAGTATAATAAAATTGGTTTGCGTGTGTTTTGCGTGAGGGGGTGGAGAGGAGCTCTTTTTAAGGCTGGCTTTTTGGGGCCAGGCTTAAAAAAGCGGGAACGGAACACCCGACTCAAAAGCGCTCATGGAATACTTGCTTTTTCAGGAGGTACTGCATTAGCGCTTTTGAGGCACGCCCAAGAAAAAAAACATATTGGTTTGGTTTTAAACCTTGGGCGGTTTTAAAAGTCTTATTTTTAAGTTTTCAAATGGATTATGCTATGGATAGAGCTACACTTTGGTCGTTGCGGTTGGGATTTTCTAGTAAGGAGGCTCAAAAAATTCAATCGATGGGTATTGAATCGTTTTTGGATGCTTCTTTTACGTCAAAAGTGCGACTTGATGTGCCTAATTTTTTAAGGGAAAGTCCGAAAAGTTTGGGCGAAGTGCGGGAACTTCGGCAGCGATTGAAGGCTAAAAATCCAGATTCGGTGCGGGAATTGGTTCGGAAAGAGGTGCAGGTTTCGCAGCAGATGAAGGATTGGTGGTTGGAACAAATGATGGCGGCTGCTTTTCCGTTGCGCGAAAAAATGACGTGTTTTTGGCACAATCATTTTGTGGCTACGTATCAAAAGGTGAAAATGAACCACTGGATTTTAGACCATAATCAATTATTGCGGGAGGGTGCTTTTGGTAATTTTAAAACCTTGACTAAGCAGGTGGTGCAGTCGAATGCGATGGTGCGTTATCTGGACAATGTAGACAATAAAAAAGGTAAGATAAACGAGAATTTGAGTCGCGAATTACTGGAATTGTTCACACTTGGCATTGGTAATTATTCCGAGGATGACATTAAAAATGGAGCCAAAGGACTGGCCGGTTTGGGTTTGGGTCAAGATGGAGCTCAATACCGCAAGATTTTTGAGGACAACGATTTTATTACTTATTTCGGAAAGACAGGGCGTTTTAAAGCGGCTGATTTGGTGGATATTATTTTTGAACAAAAGGCCGCTCCGTATTTGATTACCCGTAAAATTTTGAAGTGGTTTATTTATGATGTGCCGCCGGAAGATTTGGTTCGGTATTATGGTGATTATTTTCGTGAGGTAGATTTTGAAATTCAACCCTTGCTACGCAAAATGGTTACCGAAGAGTTTGCTAAGAACACGGCTGGTTCTAAAATTAAGGACCCTTTACTGTATATTTTACAGCTGAAAAACGAGTTGCACATTACCACCCTTAGTCCTCGATTAATCACTATATTTTTACGACAGCAAGGCATGGACTTGTTTGGCCAGCCCAATGTAAAAGGCTGGAATGGCGGTACGGAATGGCTTTCGTCTCAAATTTATCTGCAACGGCACAATGCAGCTGATTTGTTGTGCAACCGCAGAGCCTTGCCGGGCAATAATCCGCTGAATGGAGAGGTTATGGCTGTTAAAAATCCACCCAGGAGGTTGGAAATTGCGCTAGATTTTGATGCTACGGGAAATCATAAAACCATCATTGCCGCTTTGCAAAACAGGTTGCTGTATGATACCACTCCCGAAATGCAAGCCGAATTTGAAAGTATTTTGAAATACGACTTTGATCCGAAGAGTGAAGGTGCTGAGCATGCGGTCCTTCGATTGTTTAATGCTATGGTCAAGCGGCCAGAATTTCAACTTTTGTAATGATGAACAGACGCCATTTTTTATCGTTAACGGGCACTTTTACGGGAGGCTCTTTACTTTTGCCTCAATTTTTACATGCTTTTGGTTCACAATCGCACTTGGTTACGGCCGATCCGTGCTTGGTATTCATTCAGCTCAACGGCGGAAATGATGGTTTGAACACCTACGTGCCTTTTGACCATCCGCTGTATTATGCTTTGCGGCCCAAAATAGCACTTTCGAAAGACTCGGTTATTGGCAAGACCAACGGCATGGGTTTTCATCCGGCGTTAAAGGATTTTGCCACGATACAGCAAAACGGCGATTTATCGGTGGTGCAAAATGTGGGCTACCCGAATCCGGTGCGGTCGCATTTTAGGAGTCAGGAGATTTGGCAAACGGCTACCGACAGTTCTCATTATGGCACGACGGGTTGGTTGGGTCAGTACTTGGATTTTCAGTGTCAGGATCACGAGCCTACGGCAGGCATCAATCTGGATGCGGTAGATAATCTGGCGTTGAAAGGCGAGGAGCCTAATTTTATTACGGTGCGAAACCCGAATCAGTATAAGGTGCGAACCGAACAGGAGCGAAGTGTGACCTTAACCGACAATCCGCAGTTGGATTTTGTGCGAAAGATAGCTCATTCGGTTACGGAAGGGGCGGAGGAAATCCAAAAGGCCTTGGCGAAAGCGGCAGCAGAGGCTTCGTATCCGAAGACCAATTTGGGTAAAAACCTGGAGTGGATAGCACGATTGATTAAAGGCAACTTGAATTCGAAGGTATATTATACGTCTCAAAACGGCTATGATACGCATGACAATCAGTTGAATTTGCACCACCGTAATTTAACGGAGCTGAACGATGCCGTGGCGGCTTTTTACGGTGACTTAAAAAGTGCGGGTTTGCTGCAAAATGTAACTTTGGTGGTATTCTCTGAATTTGGACGTCGGGTAAAAGACAACGGCAGCGGTACCGATCATGGCACGGCAGCTCCGATGTTTATCATTGGCGGCGGCACGAAGGGTAGGGTGTTGGGTGGCAACCCGAATTTGGTAGACCTTGATAACGGCGACTTACAGCACGAGATTGATTTTCGGGCTGTCTATGCGACTTTACTGCGCGACAAAATGGGTTTTGATGCGAAGCAAATTGGCATTACCCACAGCGGATTGCGTGGTTTGTTTTAGCAGTTTTTGAGTAGTGTTGTTTTTTGGGTTGGCTTTGTCCCACTATCTCTTAAGTATCTAGTTTTTTTATTCCAGTACGGGTTTTTGAATTTATTATCCCTACTTATTTGGTTTTGTTGTGTGCTGAAAAAAACAATGCTACTTTGAGTAAAAGTCGGAGTGAATTGAGTGTTTTTTATCTATGAATGAATTGAAATCAAAAATAAAATACTACTTTTGTTCACGTATAAAATATGTTCACGTAAACGTGTACTTAAAAATTAAATGAACATGACAGTAGATGAAATAATAAATAATGCTATAGAAAACATAGAAAAACTTCCTGGCATAGAAGGCAGATGGGATTTTAATAGCGATAATGTACTCGATGGTTTTCTACATTTAAGGATTAAAAATCAAGCATATAAAATACATGCAGCAGTAAAAAAAGAGATAAGAACTATTAACATAGATACCTTAATTGAATATAATAATCAATATGCCCCTTTTATCATAATAGCTGCAAGAATTTTTCCAAAAATTAAAACGCAACTACAAGCAAATAATATAGCCTACTTAGAGGCGAATGGGAATTTATATTTCAATAAAGACAATCAATTAATTTGGATAGATAATAATACACCAATTAAAATTGAAGAAAAATATCGCAATAGAGCCTACACCAAAACAGGATTAAAAGTACTATTCGAGTTTTTAAATAAAAGAGAATTAATTCATCAACCTTACAGACACATTGCTGATGTGGCTCATACGGCTGTAGGCAATGTTACAAATATTATAAAGGGTCTAAAAGAAGAAGGTTTTGTAATCCAATTAAATAAAAACGAGATTGTATTAAAGAACAAAGAAGATTTACTTAAAAAATGGGCTGAAGCCTATGAATTCAATTTAAAACCAACCTTAAAATTGGGAAATTTTAAATTCATAGATGAAAATAATTTTTATAATTGGAATAACATCAATCTTACTAGAGGTAAAACGGTTTGGGGTGGTGAACCGGCAGGCGATGTATTAACAAATCATCTAAGACCAGAAAAACTAACGTTGTATACAGACGAAACGAGGAACGAATTGATGAAGAATTACAAATTAGTTCCAGATGAAAACGGAAATGTTGCTGTTTATAAAAAATTTTGGAAAGAGGAAGATTATAATAATGAAAACAGAACAGCTCCAATTATGGTAATATATGCCGATTTAATTACAACAGACGATAAAAGAACACGCGAAACAGCAAAAATGATATATGAGCGATACATTAAACAAAACCTATAAAGAATTAGCCATTCCATACTTTCGAGAAGTGTTTCAACTTATCGATGAAACACTTACAACATTGGAAATACCCTATTATCTTGTAGGTGTTAGTGCTGTAGCTTTAGAACTTTTAAAAGAGGGTATAAAACCTTCTCGAGGTACTAAAGATATTGATTTTGCCATAATGATAAGCTCGTTACAAGAGTTCGAGAATGTAGTTGTTAAATTAGAATCTGCAGGTTTTAATAAAGTAAAGGCACCGTGGACATTTTATCACGATAGATACAATACAGCTATAGATTTATTACCTTTTGGTCAAATAGAAGAAAACGACACCCTAAACTTTAATAAGCGATATATCGATTTACATCTGTTAGGTTTTAAAGAAGTAATGCAGCATGCCGTATCAGTAGCCATTGAAGAAAAGTTTGCTCAAATTCCACCACTCCATGGAATGATAATATTAAAATTAATTGCTTGGAATGATAGACCAGAAGATAGAGACAACGATTTAAAAGATATTCTCTTAATAATTAAAGCCTATTTTGATTTTAATAGCGATGAAATTTACGACCACCATTTCGATACTTTTCCAGAAGAGTTCGATAAAATAGTTGTGGCAGCAAGAGTATTAGGTCGAAAAGCAGCTGAAATTGTTATCGCTTCAGACAAAGTAAAAAATAGAGTACTCGAAGTACTGCACAATAACACGGTTAATCTTGAAAATGCTCCTATTGCCGAACGCTGGGCCAAAGAAAACAACTGGACAATTGAATATGCCGTTAGCATTTTAGAGCAAATTAAATTAGGAATTACAGAAAGTATAAAATAACCATTACAATACCTCACTAACCTAGAGAAGTTGCAATGCCGATTAAAGGCAACTTGAATTCGAAGGTATATTATACGTCTCAAAACGGCTATGATACGCATGACAATCAGTTGAATTTGCACCACCGAAATTTAACGGAGCTGAACGATGCCGTGGCGGCTTTTTACGGTGACTTAAAAAGTGCGGGTTTGCTGCAAAATGTAACTTTGGTGGTATTCTCTGAATTTGGACGTCGGGTAAAAGACAACGGCAGCG
>Ga0209278_1000466_pt1 | contig 31871 bp, 38 predicted proteins | sample JI81BgreenDNA_FD_187504 | JGI IMG/M metagenome (GOLD analysis project Ga0209278, IMG submission 187504) | Wastewater effluent complex algal communities from Wisconsin, to seasonally profile nutrient transformation and Carbon sequestration -... | ecosystem: Engineered > WWTP > Effluent > Algae...
TTCAGCTGCTCTTCCGACAAGGTGACCCCCGTCACCTGCGCGCCCGACACCTTGTGCAGATAACGCGCCAGCCCGCCCCAGCCGCAGCCGATATCGAGCACGCGCAGCCCCGGCTTCAGATCCAGCTTGGCCGCGATGTGGGCCAGCTTGGCCTCTTGCGCAGCCTCCAGCGTGGTGATGCCCGGCGCCCAGTAGGCGCAGCTATATTGGCGGTGCGGATCGAGGAACAGATCATAGAGCCGGTCATCAAGATCATAATGATGGGCCACGTTGCGCCTGGAACGGCGGGCGAAGTTGATGCCGTCCCACCAGGCCGCCGCCCGCGCCTGCCGCCACAGGGCAAAGCGCACCGGGTTGTCGCGCTGCCAGCGCAGGTTCCAGGTGACGAGATCAAGCAGCGCGAAGATGTCCCCCTGTTCCAGCGTCAGCCTTCCATCCATGAACGCCTCGCCCGCGCCCAGCGCCGGGTTCAGCGCGATGGCGCGGGCGGTGCCATTGTCGGCCAGGCGGATGCGGACGGCGGGACGATCAGGGTTGGGGCGGCCATACAGGCGCTCGCGGCCTGAGGGATCGACGACGACAAGTTCGCCGTCCTGCATGAACCGTTTGAACAGGCGATCGAACAGGAACATGGCCGCAGCCTGCCAAAGCCGGCAGCCACGTCAAGTCGCCGGTCTGACAATCTCGGTGAACCGCACTGCACGGCGGCTGCCGCGCGGCGTCAATCCTTCGCGCGCGCCACGCTCACCATCGCCGGGCGCAGCAGGCGATCACGGATGGTCCAGCCGCTGGCCAGTTCGGCCACCACGGTGCCGGCATCCTGATCGGCATCCACCTCGATCATCGCCTGGTGGCGATTGGGGTCGAGCGCTTCGCCGGGTGCAATCTCGATGCGCGAGATGCCCTGCCGGCCAAAGATCGCCAGCAGCTCGCGCTCGGTCGCCTCGATGCCGGCGCGCACATTGTCGAAGCCCTCGGCCGGCAGCGCCGCCACCGCGCGGCGCAGATTTTCGGCCACGGCCAGCATCTCGCGGGCAAAGCCGGTGACGGCATATTGGGTCGCTTCCACCTTGTCGCGCTCCAGCCGACGGCGGGTGTTTTCCAGATCGGCCATGGTGCGCAGCACCCGATCCTTCAGATCGGCAATCTCCTGGTCCTTGGCCAGCAGGGCCTCGGCCAGATCGATCTCGGCGGTTTCGGGGCCGGTGGTTTCGGGGCCGGCGGTTTCGGGGCCAGCAGCTTCGGGGGCGGTGTCAGGCGTGTCGGTTGCGTCGGTCATGATACCAGTCTGCTCAAGGTTCGGGCGGTATAATCCACCATGGGGATGACACGCGCATAGTTCAACCGCGTCGGCCCGATAACCCCCACAACACCGATCACCCGGCCATCACGGCCACGATAGGGCGAGGCGATGACGCTGGAACCCGACAGCGAGAACAGCCGCGATTCCGCGCCGATGAAGATGCGGGTGGCATCGGCGCCCCGGGCATTTTCCAGCAGCCGGATCAGTTCGGCCTTGTCTTCGAGATCGTCGAGCAGTTGCCGCACCCGCTCCATGTCAACCTCGCCTTCGATCAGATGGGCCTGGCCGCGCACGATCAGCACCGGGCGGGCCGCCGCGTCCGACGACCAGACGGCCAGCCCGGCCGACACGGCCGCTTCGGTCAGGCGGTCGAGCGTGGCGCGATCGCGGGCGATTTCGGTCTCCAGCCGCACCATCGCTTCGGCCAGGGTCAGGCCGGCAAGGCGGGCGGTGATATAGTTGGCCGCCGCCTCCAGCGTGGCCGGCAGCACACCGGGCGGCAGATCGAGCAGGCGGTTTTCCACCGTGCCATCGGCGCCCACCAGCACGACCAGCGCACGCTGCGGCGACAGCGGCACGAAGCTGACCTGCCGGATGATCAGTTCGCGGCCCGGCACCATCACCAGGCCGGCGCACTGCGACAGGCCCGAAAGCGCCGCCGTGGTGCGGGTGAGTGCCTCCTCCATCGCCACACCCGGCGCCAGGCCGGCTTCCAGTGCGGCGCGTTCATCCTCGGTGGGTTCGGCAGCCTGCATCATGCCATCGACGAACATGCGAAGGCCCAGGTCGGTGGGCAGGCGCCCGGCGGACGTGTGCGGCGCTGCCAGGAGGCCCAGTTCCTCCAGATCCTGCATCACGTTGCGGATGGAGGCCGGCGACAGGCCCAGCCCGCCGCCCTTCGAAAGGGTGCGACTGCCCACCGGCGCGCCCGATGCCAGATAGGCATCGACGATCTGCCGGAAAATCTCGCGGGCGCGGTCGTTCAGTTCGGCCAGGGACGGTGATGGCGCCAAGGTTGGTTGGCTCGTCGGCAACATGCCCGATATCTATGGTGAGAAGGGCCAATCTGCAATGCCGCGCGCAATGGCCCCCTTCCCTTGTGCGGGCGCCCGCAATAAGGCCAAGGCCAACATCCTCCCTTTGAAAGGCCCTTCCCATGCGTCCTTCCGGCCGCGCCCCCGATCAGATGCGCTCTATCGAGATGATCCCGGGCTTTTCCGCGCACGCCGAAGGCTCGTGCCTGGTCAAGTTCGGCAACACCCATGTGCTGGTGACCGCCAGCGTGGAAGACCGGGTGCCGCCGTGGCTGCGTGGCGGCGGCAAGGGCTGGGTGACGGCCGAATATGGCATGCTGCCGCGCGCCACCCACACCCGCGGCCAGCGCGAGGCGGCCAAGGGCAAGCAATCGGGCCGCACGCAGGAAATCCAGCGCCTGATCGGGCGCTCCCTGCGTGCCGTCACCGATCTCACCTTGCTGGGCGAACGCCAGATCACGCTGGATTGCGACGTGATCCAGGCCGATGGCGGCACCCGCACGGCGGCCATTTCGGGCGCCTGGGTGGCGCTGCGGCTGGCCATCGATCACATCCAGCGCCAGGCGCCGCTGGCCGGTGATCCGCTCGCCACGCAGGTCGCGGCCATTTCCTGCGGTGTCTACAATGGCACGCCGGTGCTCGATCTGGATTATATCGAGGATTCGGCGGCCGGCACCGATGCCAATTTCGTGCTGACCGACAAGGCCGGCATCGTCGAGGTGCAGGGCACCGCCGAAGGCGAGCCGTTCGACGAGGAAACGCTGCTGCGCCTGCTGCGCCTCGCCCGCATCGGCTGCAATGAGGTGTTCACCGCGCAGGCCAAGGCGGTTGGCCGGTGAGACTGCTCGCGCCCGGCCGGCTGGTGCTGGCCACCCACAATCCCGGCAAGGTGGTGGAACTGGCCGAATTGCTGGGGCCGCACGGGCTTGACGTGGTGTCGGCCGGCAGCCTGGGCCTGCCCGAACCGGACGAGACGGAAACGACGTTCATCGGCAATGCCCGGCTGAAGGCGCTGGCCGCCGCCACCGCCAGCGGACTGCCCGCCATCGCCGACGACAGCGGGCTGTGCGTGGATGCGCTGGACGGCGCGCCCGGCATCTATTCCGCCCGCTGGGCGGGGCCGGGCAAGGACTTCAGTGTCGCCATGGCGCGCGTGAATGACGAACTCGGGGACAAGCCCCGCACCGCGCATTTCATCTGCGCGCTGTGTGTGGCCTGGCCCGATGGCCACACCGAAACGGTGGAAGGCCGGGTGGACGGCGCCCTGGTGTGGCCGCCGCGCGGGGCCAACGGCTTCGGCTATGACCCGATGTTCCTGATGGACGGGCAGCGCCAGACCTATGGCGAGATGACCCGCGCCGAAAAGGAGGCGGACAATCACCGCGCCCGGGCGTTCCGGCAACTTGTGGCCCTGCTGCCGCCGGCGGCATGACAGACGCACCGCCCGTCGCGCTGTACGTCCACTGGCCGTTCTGCGTCACCAAATGCCCCTATTGCGATTTCAATTCCCACGTGCGGGAAAAGGTGGACCAGCAGGCCTGGGCCACCGCGCTGCTTGCCGATCTGGCCTTTGAAGCCGCACGGCTGCCCGGCCGGCGGCTGGCCAGCATCTTCTTCGGCGGCGGCACCCCCAGCCTGATGCCGCCGGCCACCGTGGCCGCCATCATCGAGGCCGCCTGCCAGCACTGGACGCCCGAACCCGATCTGGAAATCACGCTGGAGGCCAACCCGTCGAGCGTGGAGGCGGCGCGTTTTGCCGGTTTCGCCAGCGCCGGCGTCAACCGGCTGAGCCTTGGCGTGCAGGCGCTGGACGATGCCGCCCTGAAGCTGCTGGGCCGGCCCCACGATGTCGCTGCCGCGCTGGCCGCGCTGGATGTCGCGCAAGCCACCTTTGGCCGCGTCAGCTTCGATCTGATCTATGATCGGCCCGGCATGACGCGCGAGGCATGGCAGGCGGAACTGGCGCGCGCGCTGGGCTTCGGCACCACGCACCTGTCGCTCTATCAACTCACCATCGAGCCCGGCACGCGCTTTGCCGCCCTGCACGCCCGTGGCGAGCTGGTGCTGCCGGACGAGGACACCAGCGCCGATCTGTTCGCCATCACGCAGGCGATGACGGCGCAGGCAGGCCTGCCGGCCTATGAAATCTCCAACCACGCCGCGCCCGGCATGGAGAGCCGGCACAACCTGACCTATTGGCGATATGGCGACTATGCCGGGATCGGGCCGGGCGCGCATGGCCGGCGCGGCGGCATCGCCACGCTGCGCCGCAAGAAGCCCGAACACTGGCTGGCCGGCGTGACCGGCGCCGGGCACGGCATGGAGAGCGAGACGCCGCTCACCCCCACCGAACGCGCCCACGAGGCGCTGGTGATGGGGCTGAGGCTGGCCGAAGGGCTGGATGCCGCCCGCTTTGCCGCGCGCAGCGGCACCGCGCTGGCCGACGCTGTCGACAGCGCTGCTGTCGAACGACTGGCCGCCCAAGGTCTGCTGCACGCCGATTCAAGGGGCATCCGCCTGACCCCGGCCGGCTGGCCGCTGGCCAACGCGGTGCTGGCCGAAATCGCGCGTTAAAACGCGGTTGGCGCCGGCGACACCACGCCGCTGCCGATCTGATCCACCTCCAGCGCCCGGTCCACGGTGCCGCGCGGCGTGAAGCGGAAGGCGCCATCGATGCCGGCAAAGCCTTCGCGGGCCAGCAGTTCGGCACGCGGGAACGGCTGGCCCACCGGCCAGCGCGCAGCCAGCCCGCTGATCAGCAGCATGCCATCATAGCCCAGCGAGGCCAGCCGCGACGGATTGTGGCCAAAGCGCTGGCGATATCGGCCGGCGAGCTGGTTGAAGCGCGCATCGGAAACGGTGGCGAACATCGCGCCCTTCATCGCCGGAATGCGCGCCAGGCCGGGTTCGTTGTTCCACAATTCGGTGCCCAGGATCAGCACCTGATCAGGCCCGGCGCCATAGCGTGCCAGCGGCGGCAGGAAACGCGCCGCCACCGCGCCCGAATCGGCGATCAGCAGCGCCTGGAACGGCACCGGCGCCAGCGTGCCGGCCACCCGGGCCACCGTGCCATCGGGCCGGATCACCGGCTTGTCGCTGCTGGCCCGCAGGCGCGCGGCATGATTGGTCACCTGCGCCGCCGCCGCGGCCAGCTTGTCGGGCGTGCGGGCATAGGGCACCACCGCCGTGCTGCGCCCGCCCGCATCGGTCACCGCCTTCACGAACGCCAGCTGGGCGCGCTGCCCATAGGCGCCCTGCGGCACCAGCGCGGCAAAGCGTTCCACGCCGCGGCTGCGGGCATGGGCCACCACCCGGGCAATGGCCTGATCGGGCTGGAAGCCCAGCACGAACACATTGCCGCCGGCAACCGCCGTGTCGTTGGAGAAGGACAGGATCGGCACCGGGCGGCCGGCCACCGCGGCCTGCACCGCCGCCACCTCGCTGCCCAGCAGCGGCCCCAGGATCACGCCGGCGCCTTGCGCCATCGCCCTGGCGGCTGCATCGCCGGCACCGGGCGCGGTATCGATGGTGATCAGGTTCACCTGTGGCTGGCCAAGTTCGGCCATCGCCAGGCGTGCGGCATTGGCGATGGACTGGCCAAGCGCGGCGTTGGGCCCGGTCATCGGCACCAGCAGGGCGACGCTGTTCATCTTCACCACCGGCGCCGGCCGTTCGACCGGGGCGACCACGGGCGGCGGCGGCGCCACCACCGGCGGCGCCTTGCGGGTGGGCGCGCAGGCCGCAACCAACAGGGCGAGACCGAGGCCGAGTGCGCGCATTCCACCACCCGGCCACGCCGGCAGCTCTTGCCAGCGGCGCTGTGGCGCGCTCTTGATGTTTGCGTGCACGATCCGTCTTCCTCCACCGCGACCCAATCCGGCGAAACGGCCAAAGCCGTGACGCCACTTGCGGCCGGTCTTTACATCGTCGCGACGCCGATCGGCAATCTCGGTGACATCAGCGCCCGCGCGCTGGCCGTGCTGGCCGGCGCCAGCCTGATCGCCTGCGAGGACACGCGGGTCACCGGCAAGCTGCTGCATCACTTCGGCATCGCCACCCGCATGACGCCCTATCACGATCACAATGCCGACAGGATGCGCCCCGGCATCATCGCGCGGGCACTGGTTGATCCGGTGGCCCTGGTGTCCGATGCCGGCACACCGCTGATCTCCGATCCGGGCTGCAAGCTGGTGGCAGAGGCGCGGGCCGCCGGTGTCAACGTGGTGGCGGTGCCCGGCCCGTCGGCGGCCATCGCGGCCCTGTCCATCGCCGGGCTGCCCACCGACCGTTTCCTGTTCGCCGGCTTCCTGCCCGCCAAGGCCGGCGCCCGCGCCGCCGCCATCGCCGAACTGGCTGCGGTGCCGGCCACGCTGGTATTCTATGAAGCCGGGCCGCGCCTTGCCGCCACGCTGGCGGCCCTGCACGAGGGGTTGGGCGACCGGCCGGCCGCCGTTGGCCGCGAACTGACCAAGCGCCACGAGGAGCTGGTGGACGGCCCCTTGTCGGCACTGGCGGCGCGCTGGGCCGATTCGCCGCCGAAGGGAGAGTTGGTGATCATCGTCGGGCCGCCGCTTGCCGCACCGCCACCGGCCGCCACCGATATTGATTCGGCGCTGGCCACGGCGCTGGAAACCATGCGGGTGAAGGATGCCGCCCGCCATGTCGCCGATGCGATGGGCCTCCACAAATCATCCGTGTATGCCCGGGCGCTGGCCCTGAAAAATGGCCAGTGAGGCCCGGCGCCAGCATGAACGGCGCGGCCGCCGGGCCGAGGATATTGCCGCCATCTGGTTGATCGCAAAGGGGTATCGGCTGATTGGCCGGCGCGTGCGCACGCCGGTTGGCGAAATCGATCTGGTCATGCGGCGGCGCAATGCGCTGGTGTTCGTGGAGGTGAAAGCGCGCGCCACTCTCGACTCTGGCCTGCTGGCGCTGCATCCTCGCCAGCAGGCGCGTTGTGAAGCAGCCGCCCGCTGGCTTGCCGTGCGCCATGGCTGGCCGGGGGCAGTATTGCGGCACGATGCCGTGGTGATCAGGCCATGGGCTTTCCCGGTCCATCTGGTCGCCGTGTGGCGGGATGGGTGATGATGGCAGCGGGCATGGAACTGGCAACGATCGGCCTGATGGATGATGCCGATATCGATCTGGTGGAAGCCGGGATCGCGCTCAGCCTCGCCGATCGGCCGCGCGCCGATGCCGCCCGCCTGCGCCGGCTGGTGCAGAACTGGTCTGTCACCCTGCAACGCGATCTGTCGCCGGCCACCGGTTCCGGCCGGGCGCTGCGACTGGCCGGGCTGATTGCCGGAGAAGGCGGCCTGACCGGCGATTCCGAGGATTACGACAATCCGCTGAACGCCGATCTGGTGGCGGTGGCCGAACGCGGCCGCGGCCTGCCGATTGCCCTGTCCATCCTGTATGTCGCGCTGGCCCGCCGGGTGGGCTGGCGCGCCGAAGCCCTGTCGCTGCCCGGCCATGTGCTGGTGGAGGTGCATGGCGGTGGCACCCCGGCGCTGATCGATCCGTTCGATCATGGCAGCAGCGTGTCGCCGCGCCGCGCCGCCGATATCGCCCGCCATGGCGGCGGTGCGCCGATTGGCGGGCGCTTCCCGGTGCTTGGCCATCGCCAGATGCTGGTGCGGCTGCTGTCCAACCAGGCCAGCCGGGCGCGCCTGTCCGGCGACGTCAGGCGGGCGCTCGCCCTTTATGAACGCATGACCACCGTGGCGCCGCGGATGAGCGCGCTGTGGTGGGAACGCGCGCAGCTGGAACAGCGCATGGGCCGCTTCGGCGCCGCCCGCGCCAGCCTGACCGCGATGCTGGAAACCACCCATGATCCGGCCCTGGTCCAGCGCATCCGCGCCACGCTGGCCACGCTGGCCCGTTCCGACAACTGAACAACAGGAATTCCAACATGACGTTGCGCGTCGCGGTCCAGATGGACCCGATCGAATCCATCAACATCGCCGGCGATTCCACCTTCGCGCTGATGCTGGAAGCACAGGCCCGCGGGCACCGCCTGTGGCAATATCACCCCGATCATCTGTCCGCCGAAAGCGGCCGGGTGCGCGCATCGGCGCGGGCGGTGGCGGTGGAGAACCAGCCGGGCGCGCATTTCCGCTGGCTGGCCGATCGTGCCGCCATCGATCTGGCGGATGACAGCGATGTCGTGCTGATGCGGCAGGATCCGCCCTTCGACATGGGCTACATCACCGCCACCCACCTGCTGGAACAGGTGCAGGGCAAGACGCTGGTGGTCAACGATCCGGCCGAGGTGCGCAACGCGCCCGAAAAATTGTTCGTGCTGCGCTTTCCCGATCTGATGCCGCCCACGCTGGTGACGCGAAGCCTTGAGGAGGCGATGGATTTCCGCGCCCGCCACGGCGCGGTGGTGATCAAGCCGCTGTATGGCAATGCCGGGGCGGCGGTGTTCCTGATCGACAAGGCGGATGGCAATCTGGCCGCGCTGGTCGAACTGTTCGGCCATGTCTGGCGCGAACCCTTCATGGTGCAGGCCTTCCTGCCGGACGTCGCCAAGGGCGACAAGCGCATCGTGCTGGTGGATGGGGAGCCGGCGGGCGCCATCAACCGCCTGCCGCGCTCTGGCGAAATCCGGTCCAACCTGGCGGCCGGTGGCAGCGCCGAGCCAACCGAGCTGACGGCGCGCGAACAGGAAATCTGCGCCCGGCTGGGGCCGGAGCTGAAGGCGCGCGGGCTGATCTTCGTGGGCATCGACGTGATTGCCGGCCACCTGACCGAAATCAACGTCACCTCGCCCACCGGCATTCGCGCCATCGATCGTTTCAACGGCACCAACACGCCGGCCCGCATCTGGGATGCGATCGAGGCGCGGCTGCAGCGCCGCTGAGGCGCTTCAGCGGGGCTTGGCAGACTTTGGCGCGCGCTGCGGCGCCGGCTTGTCCACCCGTTCCCACGTGTCCAGCGCGCAGCCACCGAAATTCACGCCGCCCAGGTTGAAGTCCACCACCTGCACGATGTCGCCCCGGCACTGGCTGCCGATGGGGGAATTGTGGACCACCCCGCGGCGCGGCTGCAGCGTCGGGCATTCCATGGTGTTGCGCCACCATTTGCTGCCGCTCACCCGCGCATACCATTTGCCGTCGATGCCGGCATAGGCCTGCAGGATGTTGCGGGTTGGCAGGCACGACGCGGTTTCAGGCTTGTCGGGCGCGGCGGCCTCCTGCGCGACAACGGGGCCGGCGGCGACCAGCGCCGCTGCGATGAGTGCGAGTCTGATCATGCAACCCTCCTTGCTGCGCTGCGGCTTTATCCTTGCTGAACGTCAGCCCCGGAAACTGTCCTTCGCGGCGCGGCGGCGGGCCAGTTCCTCCACGCTGCCGGCGCGCACGAACGGATTGGTGGCGGCTTCCATGGCAAGGCTGAACGGCACCGTTGGTTCGCCGCGAGACCGCAGCCGGTCCACGGCCTCGGCGCGCTTGACCAGCGCCTCGTTCTCCGGCTCCACGGTCAAGGCAAAGCGCGCGTTGGATTGCGTGTATTCATGCGCGCAATAGACCAGCGTGCGGGCGGGGAGCGCCATGAACTTGGCCAGCGCCGCGTGCATCTGTTCGGCCGTGCCTTCGAACAAGCGGCCACAGCCCATGGCAAACAGCGTATCCCCGGCAAACAGCGCGCCTTCGAAGGCAAAGGCAATGTGGCCGGCGGTGTGCGCCGGGCAATCGATCACCCGGGCAACATGGGTGCCGATGCGCACTTCATCACCTTCACCCACCGCGCGGCTGATGTGCGGGATCTTCGCCGCCTCGCCCTTCGGGCCCGTGACCTTCGCGCCGGTGGCGGCGACGATATCGGCGTTGCCGCCGACATGATCGGGATGCCAGTGGGTGTTCAAGATCTGGGTGATCTTCCAGTTGCGGCTGGTCGCGGCTTCCAGCACCGGCCCGGCCACGGCGGGATCGATCACCGCCGTCTCGCCGCTGTCCGCATCATGGGCCAGCCAGATATAATTGTCGGTGAGGACGGGGATGCCGATGATGTCCAGCATCTCACCAGCTCCCGACATTGGGCATGGAAGCCCAGGGTTCCGCCGGGGCCAGTGCCGGGCCGGCCTGCAGCAGCTCCACCGAAATGCCATCGGGCGTGCGCACAAAGGCCATGCGGCCATCGCGCGGCGGGCGGTTGATCGTCACGCCGCCATCCATCAGCCGCTGGCAGCTTTCGTAGATATTCTCCACCGCGTAGGCGACGTGGCCGAAATTGCGCCCGCCGTCATAGCCCTTCTCGTCCCAATTGTGGGTCAGCTCGATCTGGGCGCTTTCATCGCCGGGCGCGGCCAGGAAGATCAGGCTGAAGCGCCCGGCTTCGTTGTCGTAGCGGCGCAGTTCCCTCAGGCCCAGCAGATCGAAGAAGCGCAGCGTTTCGGCCACATCCGACACGCGGATCATGGTGTGCAGATATTTCATTTCAGGGCCAATCCCTCATAAGCTTCGAACTTCGCCACCAGCGCATCGGGTACCGGCGTTGGCCGGCCGCGCGGTTCGTCCACGTGCACCTGCACCTCGGTGCCGCTGGCGCGCAGATCCTCGCCCGCAGCGCCCCCGATTGCACCGTGAATTTCAAAGGCGAAGGTCATCGACGTGCGGCCCACCTTGTCGCAGCGCACACAGATGGCGATTTCCTCGTCCAGCAGCACGGGGGCGTGATACACCACCTCGGCCTTCACCACGTGCAGTTCCGGCGCGCCCTTCAGCCCCGGTTCGGGATAGAGGCCCACGGCGCGGAAATATTCGGTGATGCCGATGTCGAAATATTCGAGGTATCGGCTGTTGAACACGATCGCCTGCGCATCAACCTCGGCATAGCGGGCGCGGGCCATCCAGACGAAGCGGAAATCGGTGCGGGCCATCAGCGTGGAATAGCAGGTGGCGGCGCATCCGTCAGTGGCTTTTGCGGCAGGGTGGTGGCCACCCGGCCCAGCGCGGTGGCCGCCGCCTGCCCGGCCGGCGTGTCCGCCCCGTCGGCGGCGGCGGCTTCCCAGGCCTGCCGGGCCAGCACCATGTCGCCCTTGGCGGCGGCGATGTTGCCGGCTTCCAGCTCCACATCCGGCGAATCCGGCGCCAGGGCGGCGGCCTTCAGCAGCGCGGCTTCGGCCGGCGCCAGTTCGCCCTGCCGGCGGTGCAGCGTGGCCTTCAGCAGCCAGCCGGTGACGCTGGCGGGGGCCACCGTGGTCACCGCATCCAGATCGGCCATGGCCGCATCCGGCTTGCCATCCTCCACCAGCGCTTCGGCGCGGGCGAGGCGCAGATCGGCTTCGGCCCGCGGCGACAATTCCGCCCCGCCCGGCCGGTTCAGCGCCCGGGTGAGGAAGCGGACAGCATCGGCCGGGCGGCCAGCGATCAGCGCGGCATCGGCCGCCTGCCGCCACAGCGCGATGGCCTGCCCGTCGCCGGCATCCTCGCTGGCAATGCCGGCAACTTCATAGCTTTTCAGGGCGGCGTCATAATGGCGGGCCTGCATCTGCGCCACCGCCAGGCAATGGCGCGCCGGCACGCCGCCGCCTTCGGCCAGCCAGCCATAGGCCAGCTGCAGCGATCGCGCCGGATCCTTGCCCGCCAGTTCGATGCAGGCGGCATAGCGCGTCGGATCAGACGGCGCCGCCAGCGCAGGAGACGCCAGCAACAGCAGGATGGGCAGCAGGCGTTTCACAGCAGCTCCTCAACCGTGGCGATCAGGGTGGCGATATCGGCCTCGCGCGAGAGGCGATGATCACCATCCTTGATGAGCCGCACCTGAACATCTGTCCCCACCAGCCTGGCCGCAATGTCCAGCGACAGCCGCCACGGCACCGCATCATCACGCTGGCCATGCAGCAGCCGCACCGGCGCTGTGATCCCGATCTGCCCATCCAGCAGCAGCCGCGCCGGCGCATCGCCGAGCAGCGCGGCCGAATAGCGATAGGGTTCGCCATAATCCGATGGCTTCGTGAAGAACCCGTGGCGTTCCAGCTGCCGGCGTTCGGCCTCGCCCACGGTAAGGCCCCAGCTGGTGAAATCCGGCGCGGCGGCAATGCCCACCAGCCCGGCCAGCCGATCCTTCAGGGCCAGCCCCGCCAGCAGCGCGATCCAGCCGCCCATCGACGATCCCACCAGCAGCACATCGCCTTGCGGCCAGACATGGTTGATCACCGCCAGCGCATCGCCGGTCCAGCGGCCGATGCTGCCTTCAAGGAAATCGCCCCCGCTGGCGCCGCAGCCCGAATAATCCAGCCGCAGGCAGGCCCGGGCGTTCATGCGCGCCCAATCGTCCAGCGCTTCGGCCTTCGAACCGGTCATGTCGCTCATGTATCCGGGCAGGAACACCAGCAGTGGCCCGGCGCCGGGCCGGAAGCGACAGGCCAACGCCGCGCCCTGGTGATCGAGATGCTGAAGGCTGCTCATGCCGGCGGGGATAGGCGAACCGGGCGGGCATGGGAAGCGCCAGGGGAAGCGCCAGGGGAAGCGCCACGGGAAGCGCCACGGGAAGCGCTGGGGGGAAAGCGCCACGGCTTGACTTCACGCCCGGGCGGCGACAGGTGCAACGGGCCAGTTTTCCGTGGCAAGCCAAGCTGAAAAAGACGCGAGACCCATGTCCGACCTCATCACCCTGACGCTTCCCGATGGCTCCCGGCGCGAAGTTGCGCGTGGCACCACCGGTGGGCAAGTGGCGGCCAGCATCGGGCCGGGGCTGGCCAAGGCGGCCCTGGCCGCCAAGGTGGATGGCGAGGTGGTCGATCTTTCCCGGCCCATCACCGGCGACGCGCAACTGGCGCTGATCACCGCGAAGGACGAGGCCGACGCGCTGGAACTGGCGCGCCACGATTTCGCGCACGTGCTGGCCGAAGCGGTGCAGTCGCTGTTTCCCGGCACGCAGATCACCTTCGGCCCGGCCACCGACGATGGCTTCTATTATGATGTCGCGCCGCCCGCCGATCGCGGCCCCTTCACCGAGGACGATCTGCCGGCGATCGAGGAGGCGATGCGCGCCATCATCCGCGCCGACAAGCCGCTGCGCCGCGAGGTGTGGAGCCGCGCCCAGCTGGTGAGCCGCTGGAAGCAGCAGGGCGAGAGCTTCAAGGCCGAATGGGCGCAAAGCCTGCCCGATGGCGACGAATTGACCGTCTACTGGTCTGGCGATGACTGGCTGGACATGTGCCGCGGGCCGCACCTGCCCTCCACCGGCAAGCTGGATCCGGCCGCCTTCAAGCTGACCCGCGTGTCGGGCGCCTATTGGCGCGGTGACCCGAAGAACCCGCAGCTTTCGCGCATCTATGGCACCGGCTGGCTCAACAAGAAGCAGCTGGACGCGCATCTGACCCGGCTGGAGGAGGCCGCCAAGCGCGACCACCGCAAGCTGGGCCGCGAGATGGACCTGTTCCACCTGCAGGAAGAGGCCCACGGCAGCGTGTTCTGGCACCCGCGCGGCTTCGTGATCTATCGCGCGCTGGAAGCCTATATGCGCCGCCGCCTGGATGCCGCCGGCTATCAGGAAGTGAAGACCCCGCAGATCATGGACGCGCGCCAGTGGGAGCAATCCGGCCACTGGGGCAAGTATCGCGAGAACATGTTCGTCATCCCCGATGAAGTGCCCAACACCGAGGATGAAGGCCCGGTGGTGAGCAACGACGCGCAGTGGATGGCGCTGAAACCCATGAACTGCCCGGCCCACGTGCTGATCTTCCGCCAGGGCATCAAATCCTATCGCGACCTGCCGCTGCGCCTGGCCGAAATGGGCTGCTGCCACCGCAACGAGCCGCACGGCGCCCTGCACGGCCTGATGCGCGTGCGCCAGTTCACGCAGGACGATGCCCATATCTTCTGCCGCGAAGACCAGATCGTCGAGGAAATCGCGCGCTTCTGCGATCTGCTCGATGTTGTCTACCGCGATCTGGGTGGGTTTGATTATGCCATCAAGCTGGCGCTGCGCCCGGAAAAGCGCTTCGGCAGCGATGCGATGTGGGATTGGTCCGAACAATCCATGCGCGATGCGGTGAAGGCCACCGGGCGCGACAACGCGGAATGGGGCTGGGAAGAACTGCCCGGCGAAGGCGCCTTCTATGCGCCCAAGCTGGAATTCCACCTCACCGACGCCATCGGCCGCACCTGGCAGGTGGGCACCATCCAGACCGACACGGTGCTGCCGGAACGGCTCGATGCCTCCTACGTGGGCGAGGATGGGGGCCGCCACCGGCCGGTGATGCTGCACCGGGCCATCCTGGGCAGCTATGAACGCTTCATCGGCATCCTGATCGAACATTTCGCCGGCTGGTTCCCCACCTGGCTGGCCCCCGTGCAGGCCGTGGTGGCGACCATCGTTTCGGACGCGGACGATTATGCGGGCACGGTGGCCGAACAGCTGCGCACGGCCGGCATCCGCGTGGAAACCGATCTCAGGAACGAGAAGATCAACCTGAAGGTGCGCGAACACAGCCTGCAGAAGGCGCCGTACATGCTGGTGGTGGGCCGCCGCGAGGCCGAGGAAGGCACCGTGGCGCTGCGCAGCCTGAAGGGTGGCGATCAGAAGGTGATGCCGCTGGCCGAAGCCATCGCGCTGATCCGCGCCGATGCCACCCCGCCCGACCTGAAGCACTGATCATCGCGCCTGCGCCAATTGGGCCATTGGCGCGGACTGCCTGCGAGGGGTATGAACGGTGCCAGCCGTACTGGCCTGAAAATGGGGAGACTGATGATGCTGCGTGCCGTTCTTGCCGCCGTGCTGGCCGTCACCACGACCTTTGGCGTGATTCTGCCGACTGCCGCCACCGCCGGCCCGATCGAGGAGCGCCAGGCGATCATGAAGGCCAATGGCCGCGACACCAAGATGGGCGGGGACATGCTGAAGGGCGCAACGCCGTTCGATGCCGCCACCGCGAACAAGATCCTCGCCAACTATGCCGCCGCCGCCAAGGCCTTCCCGGCGCACTTCCCGGCCGGCAGCAACACCGGCGAGACCGAAGCCGCGCCCGCCATCTGGAGCAAGCCGGCTGACTGGAAGGCCGCCACCGCCAAATTCCAGGCCGATACCGCGGCCGCCGCTGCGCTCAAGCCCACCGATGCCGCCACCTTCGGCAAGGCGTTCGGCATGGTGACCGCCAACTGCAAGAGCTGCCACGAAGGCTTCCGCATCAAGAAGGGTTGAGATGCGTCGGCTGTTCGCCGGCCTGATCGGGCTGGCATCCCTTGGCGCGGTGGCGGGCTGGCTCGTCACCGCGCCGCAGTATCTGGACGAAGCCGAAGTGGCACAGGGCCCCGGCAATCCGGACAATGGCGCGCGCCTGTTCCATGCCGGCGGCTGCGCTTCCTGCCATGCCGCCAAGGGCGCCAAGGGTGATGATCGGCTGAAGCTGGGCGGTGGCGCGCCGCTGGTCACCCAGTTCGGCAGCTTCCAGCCGCCCAACATCTCGCCCGGCCCCGATGGCATCGGCGGCTGGAGCCTGGCGCAGTTCGACAACGCCATGCGCCGCGGCGTGGCGCCCGACGGCCGCCATTATTATCCCGCCTTCCCCTACACCAGCTATGCCCGCATGACGGGCCAGGACGTGGCCGACCTGTTCGCCTGGCTGAACAGGCTGCCCGCCGTGGCCGGCAAGCCGGGCGATGGGCAGATCGGCTTCCCGTTCAACATCCGGCGCGGCATCGGCCTGTGGAAGCGGCTCTATCTTGATCCCGCGCCCATCGTCACCCTGCCGGCCGATGCACCGGCCGAGGCGCGTGCCGGCCAGTATCTGGTGGAAGGCCCCGGCCATTGCGGCGAATGCCACACGCCGCGCGGGCCGTTGGGCGGCATCTTCAAGCCGGGCTGGCTGGGCGGCGGGCCGGCGGCGGAAGGGGAAGGCAAGATCCCCAACATCACGCCAGCCAAGCTGGCCTGGAGCGAAGCCGAGATCGCCGACTATCTGAAGACCGGCTTCACGCCTGATTATGACAGCGTGGGCGGCACCATGGTGGAGGTGCAGGCCAACATGGCCGAACTTTCCGATGCCGATCGCGCCGCCATCGCCGCCTATCTCAAGGCGGTGCCGCCGGTGGAATGAGCGATGGGGTGAAGTGACGCGCGATTTGGTTGTTGCTCAAATTTGCGCGTTGCGCCCCTTGGCCGCGACGTGTCTTGTCTCTATATGGCACCTCCATGGGGGCGCCGGCCTGCTGCAGGGCAGGCCCAACGAAGGATGATGTGAATGCAGATGCTTGGCTTGGAGGCGGCTTCCCCGGCGCGGACCACAGGGATGCGTGCCCGGCTTTGCCGTTCGGCTGCGCTGCTGGCCGTCATGGCGCTTGCGGCCCCGGCATCGGCCGAAACGCTGCAGAACGCGCTGGCCAAGGCCTATCAGACCAACCCGACGCTGAACGCCGCCCGCGCCAACCAGATGGCGACGGACGAAACCGTGCCGATCCAGCGCGCCGCCGGCCTGCCCTCGCTGAACCTCAACAGCCAGTTCAATGAAAACGTGCTGATTCCGCCGGGTCAGTTCATCGTCATCCCGCGCACCCTCAACACCCAGATGCAGCTGCAGGTGCCGATCTATCAGGGCGGGCTGGTGAAGAACAACACCAAGGCCGCCGATGCCCGCGTTGCCGCCGGCGAGGAAACGCTGCGCGCCACCGAAGCCAGCGTGTTCAGCCAGGTGGTTGCCGCCTACAACGATGTGCTGCGTGACACCCAGATCGTCGAATTCAACCGCGCCAACGTGCGCAACCTCGAAGTCAACCTGCGCGCCACGCAGGACCGGTTCGAAGTGGGTGATCTCACCCGCACCGATGTTGCCCAGTCCGAAGCCCGCCTGTCCCAGGCGCGCGCCGATCTGCGCAACGCCGAAGCCAATCTGATCGGTTCCAAGGAACGTTACATCCAGCAGGTGGGCGAGGTGCCGGCCGATCTGTCGCAGCCGCCGCCCCTGCCGAACCTGCCGGCCGGCGTGGACGAGGCAGTGGAAATCGCCATCAAGGAAAACCCGGACATTGCGGCCGCCACCAAGAACAGCGAAGCCGCCGGCTTTGACGTGAAGGCTGCCCGCGCCAGCCGCCTGCCCACCCTGGCCGGTTTTGGCAACGTCAACCGCAGCGACAACTTTGGCGGCGCCATCGTGCCGCCGGGCCTGCAGCTGCGCATTCCGCCCACCCAGGAATCCGCCGTGGTGGGCGCCCAACTGCAAGTGCCGCTGTTCCAGGGTGGGCGGCCGGCAGCGCAGATCCGCCAGAGCCAGGCGCGGCTGACGGCGGCGATGGAAAACCAGATCGCCACCGAACGCAGCGTCATCCAGCAGGTGCGCGCCGCCTTCGCCAGCTGGAAGGCCAGCCTGGACGTGATCACGTCGGCCGAAGCCGCGATTGCCGCCAACAGCCTGTCATTGGAAGGCGTGCGCGCCGAAAACAGCGTGGGCAACCGCACCATCATCGAAGTGCTGAACGCCGAACAGGAACTGATCAACGCCAAGGTGATCCTCGCCACCGCACGGCGCAACGCCTATGTCGCCGGCTTCACGCTGCTGGCCGCCATGGGCAGCGCCGAAGCGCGTGACCTCGATCTGGAGGGTTTGACCCTTTATGACGCCAAGGCCAACTACAAGAAGGCGCGCGGCAGCTTCCTCGACTGGTCGGGCCGGGACACGCCGATGGTGCGCTCCACCCGCACGGTGAACACCCCGGCCCAGAACGCCGCCACCGCGGTTGCCGATAAGGACGCGGGCGTGACGGCGCCGAAATGAGGGACTAGCCGCCCGCCGGCTCAGCCGGCTCTCACCAATGTGCCGGCGCCCTTCCTTGTGAAGATTTCCAGCAGCAGCGCGTGGGGGATGCGGCCATCCAGGATCACGGCGGCATCCACCCCGGCCTTCACCGCATCCACGCAGGTTTCCAGCTTGGGGATCATGCCGCCGGTGATGGTGCCATCACCCACCAGCCCGGCGATGGCGGCGGGCGTGAGGTCGGTCATCAGATTGCCGGCCTTGTCGAGCACGCCGGCAACGTCGGTCAGCAGGAACAGGCGCGCCGCGCCCAGCGCGCCGGCAATGGCGCCGGCCATGGTATCGGCATTGATGTTGTAGGTGTGGCCATCCTTGCCCACCGCCACCGGCGCGATCACCGGCACGATGCCGGCCGCGACCAGCGTGTCGATGATGCTGCGGTCCACGGCTGCAGGTTCGCCCACGAAGCCAAGGTCCACCACCTGCTCGATCAGGCTGCCGGGGTCCTTCGCGGTGCGCTCCACCTTGGTGGCCGTCACCAGCCCGGCATCCTTGCCGCTGATGCCCACTGCGCGGCCACCGGCCTGGGCGATGTGCGCCACGATTTCCTTGTTGATGCTGCCGGCCAGCACCATTTCCGCCACTTCTGCAGTGGCGGCGTCCGTCACGCGCAGGCCATCGACGAAGCGGCTTTCAATGCCCAGCCGCTTCAACAGGCTGCCGATCTGCGGGCCGCCGCCATGCACCACCACCGGGTTGATGCCCACCGCCTTCAGCAGCACGATATCCTCGGCAAAGTCGCGGGCGCGTTCGGCATCGCCCATGGCATGGCCGCCATATTTCACCACGAAGGTCTTGCCGGCATAGCGCTGCAGATAGGGCAGCGCCTCGATCAGCGTTTCCGTCTTGGCCAGCATGTCGGGGTGCGGGGCGTGTGCGCTCATGGATTCGCCTTATTGAGGATGATCGGGCATTTCCAGCGTCAATTGCCCGCCCACCGGCACCGCCGCCCATTGGCGGGTGAGTTCGGCGATGCGGGTGCGGATGGCGGCCAGCAGCGCGGGCGTGAGCGGCAGCGGCGTGTCCCCGCGTTCCTCGCAGGTGGTGGCATAAAGCGCCTGGAATTCGGCATCAGGCAGCGCCACACCGCTCCAGCCCTCGCCCTGGAACATTTCCACCAGCCGCTCGACGCTCTGCGCCGTCCGGTCCGCAAGGCCAAGGCGATAGCCGCCATCGCCGCCAGCCGCGATCAGGCCGAGAAAGCCGGTGGCCGCCACTTCGGCTTCCACGGCGAAATGCACCATGTCGTGCGGGATGATGCCCTGCTTGGGGCAATCGATCGGCGGACGCGGGCCATCAGCGGCCACGATCTCCAGCCGGTCAACCTTGCCGGCGCCCTTGGCGAAGGTGAGGATCACCGGCCAGAACCTATCGGGTCGGCACGGGGTCTGGCCCGGTGTAGTCATAAAAGCCGCGACCGGATTTGCGGCCCAGCCAGCCGGCCTCGACATATTTGACCAGCAGCGGCGCCGGGCGATATTTCGGGTCGCCCGTGCCGTCCTGCATCACCTTCATGATGGACAGCAGCGTGTCCAGTCCGACGAAATCGGCCAGCGTCAGCGGGCCCATCGGGTGATTGGCGCCCAGCTTCAGCCCGGCATCGATGTCCACCACGCTGCCCACGCCGTCGCCCAGCGCAAAGATCGCCTCGTTCAGCATCGGGCACAACACGCGGTTGACGATGAAGGCCGGCGCGTCGCCGGCCAGGATCGCCGTCTTGCCCAGCTTCGCGGCAAAGCCCTGCATGGCGGTGCGGGTGGCGTCGCTGGTGGCCAGGCCGGGAATGATTTCCACCAGCGCCATCAGCGGCACCGGGTTGAAGAAATGCAGCCCGCAGAAGCGATCGGCACGCCCGGTCGCGGCCGCGAGCCGGGTGATGGAGATTGAGGAGGTGTTGCTGGCCAGCAGCGCATCGGGCTTCAGCACGTCCTTCAGCCCGCCGAAGATCTGCGCCTTCACGCCCTCGTTCTCGGTGGCGGCCTCGATCACCAGATCGGCGGCGGCGAAATCGGTGGTGCTGGTGGTGAGGCTGATGCGCGCCAGCGCGGCGTCTGCCTCGGCTTGCGTCAGGACGCCCTTGCCCACCTGCCGGCCCATGTTCTTCGCGATGGTGGCCTTCGCCGCCTCGCAGCGTGCCATCGCCACGTCCGACAGGATGACATCATATCCGGCCTGGGCCGCGACATGCGCGATGCCGTTGCCCATCAGGCCCGCCCCGATCACCCCGATGGTCTGCATCCGCATCACTCCCTTGATCACCTGTCGCCGTGGGGCGATAGCAGGGCAATGAGACGACTGGAAGGCAAGACCGCCCTCGTCACCGGCGCCGCGCGCGGCATCGGGGAGGCCATCGCCCGCCGCTTCGCCAGCGAAGGCGCGTGCGTGTGGGTGACCGACATCGATCCCGCCGGCGCCGCGGTGGCGGCCAGCATCGGCGGGCATTTCGCGCTGCTGGATGTGCGCGATGAAGCGGCGTGGGACGCGGTGATGGCCCCGTTTCTTTCTGGCGCTGTGGGCGCGCTCGACATCCTCGTCAACAATGCCGGCATCACCGGCTTCGAAGGCGGGCACATGGCCCCGCATGATCCCGAACACGCCAGCCTGGCCGATTGGCGTGCCGTCCACGCCGTCAACCTCGATGGCACCTTCCTCGGCTGCCGCGCCGCCATCCGCGCGATGCGCCCGGCCGGAAAAGGCAGCATCATCAACATCTCGTCGCGGTCCGGCATCGTCGGCATCCCGGCGGCGGCGGCCTATGCCAGTTCCAAGGCCGCGGTGCGCAACCACACGAAATCGGTGGCCTTGTGGTGCGCGCAGAACGGCCTTGCCATCCGCTGCAACTCCATCCACCCGGCCGCGATCATGACGCCGATGTGGGAACCGATGCTGGGCACCACGCCAGCGGAGCGCGAAGCCGCCATCAAGGCGTTCGTGGCCGATACGCCGCTGAAACGTTTTGGCACCGCCGATGACGTCGCCGCCATGGCCGCCTATCTGGCCAGCGACGAAAGCGCCTATGTGACCGGCAGCGAATTCCACATCGATGGCGGCATCCTGGCCGGTTCCGCCGCGTCGCCGGAGTGACCGCGCGCCGCGTTGCCGCGAAGGACGGAAGCGCGTATCCATCACGGCCCCTTCATCACGAACGGGCGGGTGAATCGTCACCCGGCATACAGGGAGATCATCATGCGCGCATTCGGGCAGATCGTGATTGCAGGTGTGGCAGCGCTGGCGCTGGCCGCCTGTTCGGAAAAGGCCAAGGATGAAACGACGGAAGCCGCGGGCGCGGTTGCCGAAGATGCCGCCACCGTGGCGGAAGACGCAGGCGCCGCCGTTGAAGGCGCCGCTGCCGAAGGTGGCGCGGCCGTGGAAGGCGCCGCCGCTGATGTTGGCGCTGCCGTTGAAGGCGCGGCCGATGCCGCCGCCACCGATGCCGCCGCTGCTGGCGGTGCCGTGAAGGATGCTGCTGCCCAGGCGGCAGACAAGGCCAAGGCCGATGCCGGCAAGGCGCTGGAAAAGGCTGGCGAGAAGCTGCAGAAGTAAGCCTGCGCCGATCGCAAGACGGAACGGCCGGGCAGCCTTGCCCGGCCGTTTTCGTCTGGCGCCGCTGCCCTCAGTTCACCTTGCGCTCGCGTCCGGCCCAGAACGGCTCGCGCAAGTCCTTCTTCAGGATCTTGCCGCTGGGGTTGCGCGGCAGTACGTCGATGAAATCGATGCTCTTGGGCACCTTGTAGCCGGCGATGCGTTCCCGCGCGAAGGCGATCAGTTCCGCCGGCGACACGTCCGCCTTCCTCACCACTAGGGCCTTCACGGCTTCGCCCCATTTGTAATCCGGCACGCCGATCACCGCGCAATCGGCGACGGCGGGATGTTCGAACAGGGCGTTCTCCACCTCGGCCGGATAGATATTCTCCGCGCCCGAAACGATCATGTCCTTCACCCGGTCGTGGATATAGAGATAGCCATCTTCATCCAGGCAACCGGCGTCGCCAGTGTGATACCAGCCATCCACGATGGCCTTGGCGGTGGCGTCCGGCTTGTTGTGATAGCCGCTCATCACGCTGACGGAACGGATGCAGATTTCGCCCACCGCGCCGGTTGGCAGCGTGTTGCCGTCGCCGTCGATGATCTTCACATCGTTGCCGGGGAAGGGCTTGCCGCAGCCGCGCATGCGGCTGTTGCCGGCGGGATCATGATCGGCGGGCGGCAGATGCACCACCGTGCCGCAGGTTTCGGTGGCGCCATAACACTGGATGAAGCCGGCGTTGGGGAAGGCCCGCATCGATCGGCGCAGCACGTCAAGCGGGATGGGGGAGGCGCCATAATAAAGCTGGGCCATGCTCGTCAGATCCGCCGGTGCGGTTTCCAGGTGATCGCAGATGGCCAGCAGCACGGCCGGCACCGCGAACATGCGGGTGATGCGTTCGCGCGCGATGGCGGCCACCATGCCGGGCACATCCGGGCGCGGCAGGATCACCATCGCAGCGCCGGCCTCCAGCGCGTGCAGCGCCCAGCCGGTGCCGCCGATGTGGAACAGCGGCATCGCCACCAGCGCCACGTCATCGGCGCGCCAGCGGCCCCAATCCTCGCCCGTCAGCTGGCCCTTTTCGGTGGTGCCCAGCAATTGCCGATGGGACAGCAGCGCGCCCTTGGGAAAGCCGGTGGTGCCACTGGTGTAAAGCTGGAGCGCAATATCATCCGGGCTGATTGCCGGCATCTCTGCATCCGGCGCGTGGGCCAGCATCAGTTCGGCCAGCGGCGGGCGGCCTTCATGGGGCGTATCCAGCAGGATCACCGTTTTCAGGCCGGTGGCGGCGCGGGCTTCTTCCACCAGGGGCAGGAAGCCGGTTTCGGATACCATCAGATCGATGCCGGCATCCCCCAGGATATAGGCGATCTCCCGCGCCACCAGCCGGGCGTTGATCGCCACCAGCACGGCGCGCAGCCGGAAACAGGCGCACATCAGCGTGACGAAATCGGGATGGTTCAGCGCCAGCCAGCCCACCCGATCGCCGGGCTTCACGCCCAGCGCGCGCAGCATGGCCACGGCGCGCGCCACGCGATCGTGGAAATCGCCCCAGGTCCACACATCACCATCCACCCGGATCGCCACACGATCGGGCATGGTGGCGGCATGGTGCCCGGTCAATTCGGCCAATGTGGAAAAGCGTGTCGCCATGATGTCCTCCCCGGCGGCCAGAGTGGCGCGCGCCGGCCCATTTTGCCACTCTCCATTGCGAGTGCGACTGCCAGCCTGTAAGGGCCTCGCCCATGGCCAACACCACGCTCGCCTTCGTCAACATCTTCATCATGATCACCCAGGTGCTGATCTGGGGCCTGGTGGCGTGGGCGATTTCCAGCTGGCTGGTGGCGTTCAACGTGGTCAACACCCGCAACCGTTTTGTCAGCGCCATTCTCGACACGCTGGACCGCATCTATGCGCCGATGGTGGCGCCGATCCGCCGCTTCCTGCCGGATTTCGGCGGCATCGACCTGTCGCCGCTGGTGCTGTGGCTGCTGCTGGCCGGCCTGCAGCAGCTCGTGCCGGCGCTGGTGATGGATTCAGGAATGCTGCTGGGATGAGCGCGCATCTGATCGACGGCAAGGCCCGCGCCGCGGCGCTGCGGGCCGAAGTTGCAACCGGCGTTGCGGCCTTCGTGGCAACCCATGGCCGCGCGCCGGGCCTTACGGTGGTGCTGGTGGGCGATGATCCGGCCAGCGCCGTCTATGTCGGCTCCAAGGGCAAGGCCACGCGCGAGGCGGGCATGATTTCCGGCGAATATCGCCTGCCGGCAATCACCTCCGAAGCCGAACTGCTGGCGCTGATCGCGCAGCTCAATGCCGATGCGGCGGTGGATGGCATCTTGGTGCAGATGCCGCTGCCCAGGCATATCGACAGCGATCGCGTGATCGCCGCCATCGATCCGGCCAAGGATGTCGATGGCCTGCACCCGATCAACACCGGCCTGTTGGTGAGCGGCCGCAAGGGGCTGGTGCCGTGCACGCCGTCGGGCTGCCTGCTGCTGATCCGGGAAGCGCTGGGCAACATCGCCGGCGCCGAAGCCGTGGTGATCGGCCGCTCCATCCTGGTGGGCAAGCCGATGGCGGCGCTGCTCACCAACGCCTCGGCCACCGTCACGCTGGCGCACAGCCGCACGCGCGATCTTGCCGGCCATGTCGCGCGCGCCGATATCGTGGTGGCCGCCGTTGGCATCCCCGGCATGGTGAAGGGCGACTGGATCAAGCCCGGCGCCTGCGTGATCGATGTGGGCATCAACCGGATCGCCCTGCCCGATGGCAAGAGCCGGCTGGTGGGCGATGTGGACTTCGATGGCGCGTTGGCGCGCGCCGGCTGGATCACGCCCGTGCCCGGCGGTGTCGGCCCGATGACGATCGCCTGCCTGCTCGCCAACACGCTGGAAGCCGCCATCGCCCGTGAAGCGGCGCGCGCCGCCTCATGATCGCGCTTGATGGCCCGCTGGTCACGCTGTTCGTCTCGGCCTTCGTCACGCTGTTCGTGGTGATCGATCCGCCGGGCTGCGTGCCGATCTTCTCCAGCCTCACCGCCGGCACGTCCCCGAAACACCGCCGCGACATGGCGGTGCGCTCCAGCCTGATTGCCGGCGCCGTGCTGATCGCCTTCGCGCTGGGCGGGGAGGCGTTCCTGTCGGCGCTGGGCATCACCCTGCCCGCCTTCAAGATCGCCGGCGGCGTCATGGTGTTCCTGATCGCCATCGACATGGTGTTCGAAAAGCGCACCCAGCGCCGCGAAAACCGCGCGGAAGAGGTGAAATCCGCCGCCGATGCCGCCGGCAAGCCGCTGGAGGAAGAGGATATTTCCGTTTTCCCCATGGCCATTCCGATGCTGGCCGGGCCGGGCTCCATCGCGTCGGTGATGCTGCTGTCGGCGCGCACCGGCGGCGATGTCGCGCAGGAAGTGGTGGTGCTGGCCGCGCTGCTCGCCGTGCTGGCCCTCACCTTCCTGTCGCTGCTGGCGGCCGGCCCGATCATGAAATTGATGGGCGCCAAGTTCGAAGGCGCCCTGACCCGCCTGCTGGGCGTGGTGCTGGCGGCCCTGGCGGCGCAGTTCGTGGTTGACGGCATCCGGCAATCGTTCAACCTCTGACGCACAGTCAGGGGAGAACACGCATGCCATCCGCACTCATCATCGGCGCTTCACGGGGCCTGGGCCTGGGCCTGGTGAAGGAATGGCGCAGCCGCGGCTTTGACGTGGTGGCCACCCGGCGCGGCGACGCCCCCGAACTGGAGGCCACCGGCGCCGAAGTCCACACATTGGACATGGATGATGCGGATGCGGTCGCCGCGCTGGCCGCCACGTTGGGCGCCCGCCGCTTCGATGTCGTGCTGATCAATGCCGGCGTGAAGGGCCCGATGGCCACCGTGCACAGCATCACGCGCGAAGCCGGCGCCGGCGATACGTGGGGCGCCCTGTTCTGGACCAACGCGCTCGCGCCGGTGCGCGCCGCCCGCCACCTCGAACCATTGGTGGCCAGCGGCGGCGTGCTGGCCTTCATGACCTCGATCCTGGGCAGCGTCGCGCTGCGCACCCACGCCATGGCCGATCTCTACAGCGCATCCAAAGCCGCGCTCAACAGCCTTGCGCGCGGGTTCGCCGCCGAACATCCCACCCGCACCATCATCAACCTCCACCCCGGCTGGGTGAAGACCGACATGGGCGGGGATTCAGCGCCGGTGGAAATTCCGGACAGCTGCCGCGGCATGGCCGATGTGCTGGCCAAGGCCGCCGGCACGCCGGGGCAGCGCTACCTTGATTACCAGGGCACCGAACTGCCCTGGTGAGGCTCAACGCCCGCAGAGTCCCTTGCTGGCGACGGGCTCAACGCCCGTCGCGCCTGCCCAGCAGCCGCAGCCGCAGCGCATTGAGGCGGATGAAGCCCGCCGCATCGCGCTGGTCATAGGCGCCTCTGTCATCCTCGAAGGTCACGATGCCCGCCGAATAGAGGCTGTAGGGCGATTTGCGACCCACCACGCCCACATTGCCCTTGTACAGCTTCAGCCGCACCGTGCCGGTCACCTTGTCCTGGCTGTGATCGATGGCGGCCTGCAGCATCTCGCGCTCGGGGCTGAACCAGAAGCCGTTGTACAGCAGCTCGGCATATTTCGGCATCAGCTCATCCTTCAGATGCGCCGCGCCGCGATCCAGCGTGATCTGCTCGATGCCGCGATGGGCGATGTGCAGGATGGTGCCGCCCGGCGTTTCATACATGCCGCGCGACTTCATGCCCACGAACCGGTTCTCCAGCAGATCAAGCCGGCCAATCCCGTGCCGCTTGCCCAGTTCGTTCAGCTTGGCCAGCAGGGTGGCCGGGCTCAACGCCTCGCCATTGATCGCCACCGCATCGCCGCGCTCGAAATCCACGGTGATATATTCGGGCGTGTCCGGCGCCTCCTCCGGGTGGTCGGTGCGGCTGTACACATAATCCGGCACCTCTTCCCACGGATCTTCCAGCACCTTGCCCTCGCTGGAGGTGTGCAGCAGGTTCGCATCGGTCGAAAACGGGCTCTCGCCGCGCTTGTCCTTCGCCACCGGGATCTGGTGCTGCTCGGCAAAGGCAATCAACGCCTCGCGGCTGTTCAGCGACCATTCCCGCCATGGCGCAATGATCCGGATATCCGGCGCCAGCGCATAATAACCCAGCTCGAACCGCACCTGGTCATTGCCCTTGCCGGTCGCCCCGTGCGACACCGCATCAGCCCCCGTCATCTTGGCAATCTCGATCTGGCGCTTGGCAATCAACGGCCGCGCGATGGAGGTGCCCAGCAGATACAGCCCCTCATACAACGCATTGGCCCGCATCATCGGGAACACATAATCCCGCACGAATTCCTCGCGCAGATCATCGATGAAGATATTCTCCGGCTTGATCCCCAGCATCAACGCCTTGGCCCGCGCCGGCTCCAACTCCTCGCCCTGGCCCAGATCGGCGGTGAAGGTCACCACCTCGCACTGATACTCGGTCTGCAGCCACTTCAGGATCACGCTGGTATCCAGCCCACCCGAATACGCCAGCACCACCTTGTTGATCGAATCAGCCATCGCCATTCCCTTCACCTTGTGGCTGCGCGCCTATTGGCTAAGCTCTCCCAACGCAAGCCGGAGGACGTGCGATGGCCGACACACAAAAGACCCTGCCCACAGACGCCAGCGTGCCCGCCTTCCTCGCCGCCCTTGAACCCACCCGCCGCCGCGAGGAGGCCGAAGCCCTCTGCGCCCTGCTGGAAGGCATCGCAGGCTGCCCACCCGTGCTGTGGGGCAGCAACATCATCGGCTTCGGCCGCTATGACTACGCCTACGAAAGCGGCCGCACCGGCACCTGGCCCCGCCTCGGCTTCTCGCCCCGCAAGGCGCAGCACGTCGTCTACCTGATGGACGGCTTCACCGGCCAGGCCGATCTCCTCGCCCGGCTCGGCAAGGCAACCACCGGCGTCTCCTGCCTCTACGTGAAGAAACTCGCCGATGTGGACATGGAAGTGCTCGCCGAAATGGCTCGCCGCTCATGGGCGATGATGGCGGAACGCTATCCGGGCTGAACGGCCGGCGCGGCCTGGGCCAGGGCCGCCATTTGCCGCATTGGTTTGCGCCTCGCCAGTCCTGATAGGGTGCAGCCGGGGCTGGGCAATTTTCAATCGCGCGGGGGGCTGCACGTGGCAATGCAAGACAGGTTTCGGGAACCGGCCATCCGCATCACCGCCATGCCGGCCGATGCCAATCCCGCCGGCGACATCTTTGGCGGCTGGCTGATGGCGCAGATGGACATGGCCGCCGGGATCGCCGCCGCCCGGCGCAGCAAGGGCCGGTGCGCGACCGTGGCCGTGGAGGCGATGAAATTCCTGCAGCCCGTGCGCATCGGCGATGAACTCACCGTCTACGCCGATCTGGTGAAGGTCGGGCGCACCTCCATCACCATCGAAGTGGAAGCCTGGCGCCGCCCCCGCTCCGTCGAAGAGCGCACTCAGGTCACCCACGCCCGCTTCGTGTTCGTGGCGATCGATGCCGAAGGCAAACCAAGGGAGGTGCCGCCAGCCGATGATCAGGATGGGTCAAACCCTGATTAGGTGGCAAATTGAGATGAAACATAATGGTAAAAAATTTCGATCTCTTGCTGTTGCCTTGCATGAATTGCGAACTTTCGTTCGGAGCGGATCAAATCTAATTTCAGGAAGACCGTTCAAAGGCTTCGGCAATATGCTTCCCAGAGAAGTGCTCGGAAACTGGCTGGTCTGTTCGGTCATGAATCATTTGGAAGGCCAAGAGCGATATACATTCACAAGCGATCCAACAGGCGGCGACGGTATCATCGTCGATCAGCTAGAAGGAGACACATTTCCAACCGAACATGTCATAGTGCCTCCTGCCCAAAACGGTGCGCCGGTAAAGTTGGAGGCCCTGATCATCAAGGCCGTCGAAAGCAAGCAGAACAAGGGTGGCGTCGCCTATGCTTCGGGCAAGACGCTGGTCGTTTTCGTGGAGGCAGGCGGCGGCGGTGTCTGGCACCCGAACCGAACCCGAGACGCCCTGCCCTGTCATGATTTTGATGACATCTGGGTGTTTGGCCTCAATCGCGTTGACCAAGGTTTCTACGAATATGGGGTCAGCAAGCTTGATGCAGATCATGTAAACGCGCCGGTTTGGCTCGTGCGAATCAACCCCGAGTTTGACGAAAGGACAGTACGCAGGTGCCAATAATCGCAATGAATTAAGGCCAATGCCCCTTGCCAAGGCGGCTGACCTGAATTGCATGAGTTCACCGCTCCTGCATCAGCCCCGGCCAATCCTGACCGGCATAGCGCACAGCAACAATCTGCACCCCGTCTCCCGCAATTCGATAGGCGATGGTCACACGCCGGCGCATGGCGATGCTGTGGACATTCTGCCCCAGATCTGGCCGGGGCGTGCCGCGGGCTGGGAACCAGCGCAGCCTGTCGCCATGCTCGATCATGGCAGAGACAAAGGTCTCGGCCGTTTCTGGGTCCGCCGTTTCTGACAGCCAAACGAAAATTGCGCGCAGATCGTCCCGCGCGCCGGCCAGCCATTCAATCGTGTATTCGTTCAACGACCGGCGCCACGCCACTCGGCCAGTTGGGCGCGCAGATCGTTGCTGCTGAACAGCGGCTCCGTGCCATTGTTGAGAGCCGCCAGTCGCTTTGGCACTTCCCTTTGCAGCCAGTCCGTCACCTCCGGCGGCTCATGCAGGTCACGCAACAGTTCGGCGATCACTGCGCCTTCGTCGGAATAGTCCCCGGCGGCGACGCGGGCACGCAGTGTTGCGGCCAGGTCGTCGGGCAGGGTGATGGTGAGTGTTGCCATATGCAATTTCTATCACAAGCCAATTGCCAACGCCAACATATGGTCAACGGCCAAGTGAGGGCGAACGCGGGTCAAGCGACACAGTCCCTGCCCGCCGGAGGCCCATAACTACTTCTGCCGGCGGATGAAGTCCCTCAGATCGGCTGACAATTTCTTCCGGTCCACATCGCGGACATACATCATGTGGCCGGCGTCGTAGTAGTGGAACTCGGTACGGCCTTCGGGCCAGCCGGGGCGGTTCATGCTGTATTCGGCGAAGTGGAAGGGCGTGGCGAAATCATACCAGCCCTGGCCCACCCAGACCTTGGTGCGGCTGTTTTCGCGCAGGGTGCGGGCAAGGCCGGGGGCGACGTTGATGTAGCTGTCCCGCCCGTTGCCCAGCCGCCAGTCCCACGGGCCGACGCCGCCGATGGAGACATAGCTGCGATCCGTCTTGTAGCCGAGATCGCCGCGCAGATAGGCGTTCACGGCTGCCGGATAGGAGGCATCGATGCCATAAAAGCTGGGATCATTGTCGGGCGTTTCGCCGGCGTTGTCGTAATCCTTGCCGGTGTAGCGGGCATCGAGCCGCCCGATGGTGAGGCCGCGATCGCGCAGCAGTTCCTTGTAGAAGCGGCCGGGCGTGACGCGCAGATTGGCCTGTTCGAGATAGGTTTCCGAAAGGCCGGTGAAGCGCGCCAATTCGCGGCGGATGGTGGCGCGTTCTTCGGCCGGCAGGCTGTTCCCCTTGATCAGCGCGGTGATGTAGGGGCCGGTGGCGAAGGCGCGGGCTTCGGCGACGAAGGCTTCCAGGTTGGCCGGCTTGGGGTTCAGCTTGTTGTGATACCAGGCCGCGGCGGCATAGCTGGGCAGCAGGCCCAGATATTGCATTTCATTGCCCTCATCCTCGGCCTCAAGCCCGAAATCGAGGATGGCGGAAATGAGGATGACGCCGTTCAAGGCCACATCGTTGTACTGCCGGTTGAGCTCGTGGGCGACCGCGGCGGAGCGGGTGGTGCCATAGGATTCGCCGCCGAGGAACTTGGGCGCATTCCAGCGATTGTGCTCGTTCAGCCACAGGCGGATGAACTGGGCGATGGATTCAGCGTCGGATTTGACGCCCCAGAAGCTCTTGGGATCGGTCTTGCCCAGGGCGTGGCTCCAGCCGGTGCCGACGGGATCGATGAAGACGAGATCGGCGACGTCGAGCAGCGATTCCGGGTTGTCGCTGATGTCATAGGGCGGGGCGCCATCGTCCTTGGCGTCAGGAATGTTCACCCGCTTTGGCCCGAAGGCGCCCATGTGCAGCCACAGACTGCCCGATCCGGGGCCGCCGTTGAACAGGAAGAACACCGGGCGGTTCGCTTCCGGATTGTCCTTGATGTAGGTGGTGGCGAAGATGGCGGCGGTGGGCTTGCCGTCCTTGTCGGACAGGTAGGTTTCGCCGGCAATCGCGGTGTAGTTGACACGCACGCCGCCGAAGGTGCCGCTGCGCTTGGCGACCACGCGGTTGGGGGCGGGGATGGCGGCTTCCGCAGCGGGCTTGTCGGCAGACTGGGCCAAGGCCGGCGCCGCCAGCATGGCAGCCACCGCGATCAGCGAAACGAAACGGCGCATTGCAAGATCCTCCCGAGTATGCCGCCTGTCGATAGCGGCGCGGGAGGGGTGGCGCAATCGCTGTGGGCAATCAGTCCCCGGCGGAGGCCCAGGCGATCGGCGGCGGCGTCACGGTGGGAGTCGGAGTCGGTTCGGATGGCGCGGCGATGTTCTGCACCAGCCCGGATTTGGCCAGCCGGCCGACGCCCCAGGCCCCCACCGCCATCGCAGCGAGGCCCAGCGGCGACACGCGGCGCAGCACGAAGGGCAGCGCCACCGTGGCCGCGGTGCCGATGGGGCCCAGATTGGCACCTGCCACCCGCGATGCAATCTGGCGGCTGGCGGCGGCAGCGACACTGCGGACAACAAGGCTGGCAAGCGGATTGGCCATGAAACGACTCCCGTTATTTGCAAATCATATCATAGATGGGGCTGGCGCTGCAGCGCACAAGCCTCGTCCGCGCCGGCCCATCGCGCTATGGGCACGGCATGCCCCGCCCCTCTGTGCCTGATGCCCTGCTGCGCCTGTGGATCCTTGCCGAGCTTGGCATGGCCGGCCTGTATGCCTGGCTGGGCTGGGGCATGCGCGAATGGCCGGGTGATCTGCCCGGCCCGCAGCCGCTGCGCAGCGTGGCGATCACCGAGTTCATCTATCTGTTCCTGTTCGTGCCGGCCGCCGTGGTGGTCGCCATGCGCTGGCGGGCCAGGCGGGATCGGCTGCTGGCCGGGCTGGCGTTCTTCTATGGCCTTGCGTCGGCCGCCTCGTTCGCAGCGTGGGCGCAAGCAGACACGGCCGGCATGATGCGGGCGTTGTTCCATGCCGATGCCGTCATTTCACTTTGTGGTATCCCA
>Ga0209278_1000467_pt1 | contig 31861 bp, 30 predicted proteins | sample JI81BgreenDNA_FD_187504 | JGI IMG/M metagenome (GOLD analysis project Ga0209278, IMG submission 187504) | Wastewater effluent complex algal communities from Wisconsin, to seasonally profile nutrient transformation and Carbon sequestration -... | ecosystem: Engineered > WWTP > Effluent > Algae...
ATTTGCGGCGATGAAGGCCGGGCCCGATCTTCCCGACCATCCGCTCACCGCGCACTCTGGGAAATCTTTCGCCAATGACCACCATCCGTGTTAAGGACAACGAGCCCTTCGACGTTGCCCTGCGCCGCTTCAAGCGCACCATCGAAAAGCTCGGCCTGCTGACCGAACTGCGCGCCCGCGAGTTCTACGAGAAGCCCACCGCCGAGCGCAAGCGCAAGAAGGCCGCCGCCGTCAAGCGCCACTACAAGCGCGTGCGCAGCATGCAGCTGCCCAAGAAGCTGTACTGAGCCTCGCGGCCGCCCGCGCGGCCGACCCGAAAGAACCCGCTCGAGGACGCTCCAGCGGGTTTTTTCATGCCCCGATCCCCCTCCCCACCGGCACACCACCATGACCCTCAAAGCCCGCATCACCGACGACATGAAAGCCGCCATGCGCGCCAAGGACAGCGAACGCCTGGGCACGATCCGTTTGCTGACCGCCGCCATCAAACAGAAGGAAGTGGACGAGCGCGTTGAGCTCGACGACGCGGCCGTGATCGCCGTGATCGACAAGATGGTCAAACAGCGCAAAGACTCCATCGCCGCGTTCGAGCAAGGCGGCCGGGCCGATCTCGCCGCCAAGGAGGCCGCCGAAATGGCGGTGCTGCAGGCCTACCTGCCGCAGCGGCTGTCGGCCGAGGAAGTGGCCACCGAGGTCCGCGCCATCGTTGCCGAGCTGGGCGCCTCCGGCCCCGGCGACATGGGCAAGGTCATGGGCGCGGTCAAGGCGCGCCTGGCCGGCAAGGCCGACATGGCCCAGGTGTCGGCGGCGGTGAAAGCCGCGCTGGCCGGCTGAACGGTGGTCTGAGAGCGCCGGGCGGAATACCCCCTGACCGTATCCCGGTTTTCCTAGGGAAAACCGGGTTGCGGGCGGGTGTCGGCGTCGCGAGAGTCGCGGTTTTCGCGACCTTTGGAGACTGCCTTGTTGCGCCTGCTCACCCGCTCCCTTCGCTGGCCCCGCGCCGCCGCCTGGCTGCTGGCGGCCACCGTGGCTGCCACCGCCAGCGCCCAAACCTCGCCCGCGCCGCTGAAGATCGGCCTGATCGGTCCGTTGAGCGGGCCGTCGTCGGATTTCGGCACGCCCATGCTGCACGGCGTGCAGATCGCCGTGGACGAGATCAACGCGGTCGGCGGCTATCTGGGCCGTCCGCTGACGCTGGTGATCAAGGACGACCAGGGCAACCCGGACGTGGGCCTGAAGGCGTCGCAGGAGCTGATGCAGGAAGGCGTGATCGCGACCATCGGTTTCTGCAACACCGGGGTGGCGATGAAGGCGCTGGACGTGTTCCAGAACGCCAAATCGCCGTTGATCGTGCCCTGCGCCACGGGCACACCAGTCACGGCGAAGTTCCCGGCGCCGGACAGCTACATCTTCCGCACGTCGGCGCGCGACGCGATCCAGGCGCCGTTCGTGGTGGACGACCTGGTCAAGCGCGGCTGGACGCGCGTGGCGGTGTTTGCCGACAACACCGGCTACGGCGCTGCCGGCCTGAAGGACGTGGAGCAGGCACTGGCCGATCGCAACCTCAAGCCGGTGTACGTGGCGCGCTTCGACCTTGGCGTGAAGGACCTGCGTGAGCAGCTGACCGCGGCGCGCGAGGCGGGTGCGAACGTGGTGTTCAGCTACACGGTGGGCCCGGAGAACGCGGCCATCGCCAACGGCCGGCGTGATCTGAAGTGGGACGTGCCGCAGGTCGGGGCCTGGCCGCTGTCGTTCCCCTTCTTCATCCGGGGCGCGGGCGCGGCGGCCGAGGGCGCGTTGATGGCGCAGACCTTCATCGCGGAACCCAGCAACGAGCGGCGGGCGGCCTTCTTGGCGGCCTACGCGCGCAAGTACAACCAGCGGATCGCCGTGCCGATGGCGGCCGCCCAGGCCTACGACACGGTGTACCTGCTGACCTACGCGCTGTTCGCCATCCGCGACGGCAAGTTCAGCGGGCCGGCGGTGAAGGCCGCGCTGGAAAACATCCCGCGCACCTACTACGGCGTGGTCGCGACCTACGAGAAGCCGTTCACGCTGAACGACAAGGACGCGGTCACAAGCAACCAGTTGGTGATGGGCCGGGTGCGCAACGGCGCGGTGACGTTTGCCTACCCGGAAGACGCGCGCCGCAACCTGTTCGTGCAGCGCAAGCAGTGAATGGCCAGCGGGCGGCTCAGCTGCCCGCCACCTTCAGGCGGTTGACCAGCACGGAGCCCACCGTCTTGCCGCCAAACGTGTAGGCGTCGGCGCCCACCGCTTCGATGCCGAGCAGCATGTCACGCAGATTGCCGGCGATGGTGATTTCCTGCACCGGGTAGGCAATCTGCCCGTTTTCCACCCAGTAGCCGGCCGCGCCGCGCGAGTAGTCGCCGGTCACGTAGTTCACGCCCTGGCCCATCAGCTCGGTGACCAGCAGACCGCGGCCGAGGCGGCGGATCATCGCGTCGAGGTCGTCGCCGGGCTGGGTGCGCCGGCTGGTCAGGCGCAGGTTGTGCGAGCCGCCGGCGTTGCCGGTGGTGCGCATGTCCAGCTTGCGGGCGGAATAGGTGGAGAGGAAATAGCCCTGCACCACGCCACCCTCGACCACCCGGCGCGCGCGCGTGCGCACACCTTCGTCGTCAAACGGCGCGCTGGCCTTGCCGCCGCGCTCGTGCGGGTCTTCGTCGATGTCGAGGTGATCGGCGAGCGCGCGCTGGCCCAGGCTGTCGGCGAGGAAGGTTGTCTTGCGGTACAGCGCGCCGCCACTGGTGGCCTGCACGTAGGCGCCCAGCAGCCCCGCGGCCATGGGCGACTCGAACAGCACCGGGCATTCGGTGGTCGGAATCTTGCGCGCGCCCAGGCGGGCCAGCGCCCGCTGCGCGGCGTAGCGGCCCACCGCTTCGGGCGAGGCGAGATCCTGCGGGGCGCGCTGGCTGCTGTACCAGTAGTCGCGCTGCATGCGCGCGCCCTTGCCGGCGATCGGCGCGACCGACAGGCTGTGGCGGGAACTGGCGTAACCACCGCTGAACACGCCCGGTCGGCCACGTTCGCCGCCGCGCAGGTGGGCGGCGAAGAAATGCGACTGCTGGGCCGACACGCTCGCCCCCTCGCTGTTGGTGATCTGCCGGCTGGTGGACCGGGCCGCGGCTTCGCAGGCCAGCGCCAGTTCGGCGGCTTGCGCGGAATCGATGGCCCACGGGTGGAACAGGTCCAGATCGGGATGCTCCGCACTCACGTCCTGCGGGTCGGGCAGGCCGGCCACGGGGTCTTCGGCGGTGAAGCGGGCGATGTCATACGCCGCCTGCACCGTCTGCCGCACGGCGGCGGCCGAGAAATCGGAAGTTGACGCGTTGCCGCGGCGCTGGCCGAGGTACACCGTCACGCCCAGCGACTTGTCGCGGTTGCGCTCCACGTTCTCCAGCTCACCTTTGCGCACCGAGACGCTCAGTCCGGCGCCCTCGGACACCTCGGCAGCGGCGTCCGCGGCGCCGAGCCGGCGGGCGTGGTCGAGGGCGAGGTCCACCAGTTCTTCGAACTGGGAGCGGCTGTACTGGAAGCCGGGCAGCGGGCGGTCGGACGGGGCGTTTGTCATGGCGGCCGCTATCATACGGGGCACCCCTCCCCCGCGCTGCCGACGGCGCAGTGCCCCCTACCCCCATGCCCCGCAAACCCGCCAAAGGCTATTTCGTCCGTGGCCGATTCGTCGCCGCCGGCAGCGAACTCGACCAGGAACTCAAGCGCGAGCTCAAGGGCTCGGTCGACCAGAGCAAGACCGATCTCAAGAAGCACAGCGACCACCTGCAGGCGCTGGGCGAGGCGCTGCTCACGCTGCGCAGCGACCTGATGGCGCGCCTGACGCTCGAGGAAAAGCTGGTTGACGCGCTCGCCGAAGCCCGGCGCATCACGAACTTCGAGGGTCGGCGGCGCCAGATGCAATACATCGGCAAGCTCATGCGCCGCCTGCCGCCCGACGCCGTGGCGGCGGTCGAAGCCGCGCTGGAGGAGCAGCGCAAGCCCTCGGCCGCCGAAACGCTCCGGCTGCACCAGGCCGAGCGCTGGCGCGACGACCTGATCGCCAGCGACGACGCCCTGACCCGCTGGCTGGTGCTCGACCCACAAACCGACGCGCAAGCCTTGCGCGCGCTCATCCGCCAGGCACGCAAAGACGCCCACGCCACCGAAGGCGCCGAGCGCCCGGGCGAAGCGCAGCGCCACGGCCGCGCCTACCGCGACATCTTCCAGACCGTCAAGACCGCGCTCTCGCGCGCGGACGACGAACCCACCGACACCCCCGCCCATGAGTGACATCCCCACCGCCGCCGATCCGGTGCGCATCGGCATCGTCTCCATCAGCGACCGCGCCAGCAGCGGCGTTTACGAAGACAAGGGCCTGCCCGCGCTGCAGGACTGGCTCACCCGCGCGCTGCTCAACCCGATCACCTTCGACGCGCGACTGATCCCCGACGAGCAGGACCGCATCAGCGCCACGCTCATCGAGCTGGTTGACGCCGGCTGCTCGCTGGTGCTGACCACCGGCGGCACCGGACCGGCCCCGCGCGACGTGACGCCCGAAGCCACGCTGGCCGTCGCCCACAAGGAAATGCCCGGCTTCGGTGAGCAGATGCGCCAGATCAGTCTTGCGTTCGTGCCCACGGCCATCCTGTCGCGTCAGGTGGCGGTGATCCGCGACCGCAGCCTGATCATCAACCTGCCCGGCCAGCCCAAAGCCATTGCCGAGACCCTGGAGGGCCTGAAAAACCCGGACGGCAGCCCGCGCGTCAACGGCATCTTCGCGGCCGTGCCGTACTGCGTCGACCTGATCGGCGGCCCCTATCTGGAAACCCGCGACGAGGTGTGCCGAGCCTTCCGTCCCAAAACCGCGCAGCGCCCGCCGCGCTGACCCCAAGGCCCCACCATGAACATCACCAAAGACACCGTCGTCACCCTCACCTTCCGCGCCAGCGACGCCCGCGGTACCCTGCTGGAGGACGGCAAGACGCCGCGCTCCTACCTGCACGGCGGCTACGGCAACACCCTGCCCGGCATTGAGGCGGCGCTGGAAGGCCAGTCGGCGGGCTACGCCGCCACCATCACCCTCGCCCCGGCCGACGCCTTCGGCGAGCGCGACGAGAGCCTGGTCACCTCGATTCCGAAGAAGAACTTCCCGCCCGGCGTGAAGGTGGGCGGCCAGCTCGAAGGCACCGACGACCAGGGCCGGCAGCAGGTGTTCACCGTCACCAAGATCAAAGGCGACACCGTCATGCTCGACGGCAACCACCCGCTGGCGGGGCAGTCCCTGACTTTCGCGCTGAAGGTGCTGGACGTGCGCGCGGCCACGCCGGAAGAAGTGCAACACGGCCACGCCCACGGCGCGCACGGCCACCACCACTGATCGCCTCCGCCCGCCGGGCGGGCGGGCTCACTTACCCACGAGCTGGTTCAGCTTTTCCGCCTCGAAGCACTCCTGCTTCTTGGCCTCCTGCGGCACGCAGTCGCGCTCGCGGGCCTCGGCCAGTTTCTCGATCGCCTGCCAGAGGAGCGCAATCTGCTGCTCCTGGCTGGCGGCGTTGTCGATCAGGCCGCGCATGGCCTGCGACAACGGGTCGTCTTCCTGCGTGATGCCGTAGGCGCTGAATTTCGGCCGGCTGTCTTCGGTGACGTCGGCGCTGGCGCCGGTCTTGCTGGGAATGATGCGCGCCGGGATGCCGACCGCCGTGGCGCCGGCGGGCACCGGCTTGATCACCACCGCGTTGCTGCCGATCTTGGCGCCGTCGCCCACCTCGAAACCCCCCAGCACCTTGGCGCCCGCACTCACCACCACATCCCGACCCAGCGTCGGGTGGCGCTTGGTGCCCTTGTAGAGCGAGGTGCCACCCAGTGTGACGCCCTGGTAGATGGTGCAGCCGTCGCCGATGACGGCGGTTTCGCCGACCACCGTGCCCATCGCATGGTCGAAGAACACCCGCTCGCCAATCACCGCGCCCGGGTGGATTTCGATGCCGGTGAAAAAGCGGTTGAGGTGGGAAATGAAACGGCCCAGCCAGCGCAGACCGTGGGTCCAGCACCAGTGGGCGGGGCGGTGGAGCACGACCGCGTGCAGACCGGGATAGCAGGTCAGCACCTCAAAGGCGCTGCGCGCGGCCGGGTCGCGCTCAAGAATGCACTGGATGTCGGAACGCAGGCGGGCAAACATGGAGTCAGTCTAGCGTTTTGCCCGCGCGGCGGTCTGCTCCATGGCCCGGGCAACACCGCGCAGGATGTGGACTTCTTCGGGCGTGGGTTGCGCTCGGTTGATGAGTTGCTGCAGGCGCGGCAGCAGCTTTTTCGGCGCCGCCGGGTCGAGGAAGTCCACCGCCACCAAGGCCGACTCCCAATGGGCCAGCAGGCCGGCGACGGCCGCCGCGTCGGCCGCCGGCGATGGCTCGGGCCGAGCGGGCGCGTCAAATCCCCCCAGCGCCTGCCGCCAGTCGTAGGCGATCAGCTGCACCGCCGCGGCGAGGTTGAGCGACCCGTAGCCCGGCGCGGTAGGGATCGACAGCGCCGCGTGGCAGCGGTAGACGTCTTCGTTGCGCATGCCGAACCGCTCGCTGCCAAACAGGAAGGCCACGCCGGCCGGCGGGGAGCCCTCCGCCAGCAGCGCCGCGAAGTGCTCGCGCGGGGCGCGGGTCGGCGGGCCAAAGTCCCGCGGCGTCATCGCGGTGGCGCACAGGTGGGTCATGCCGTCGAGCGCCTCGTCCAGCGTGTCCACCACCCGCGCGCGGGCCAGCACATCGGTGGCGCCGCTGGCGCGCTGGATGGTTTCCTCGCGGCGCAGCACGTTGGGCCAGCGCGGCGCCACCAGCACCAGTTCATCAAAGCCCATGACTTTCAGGGCGCGGGCGGCGCCGCCCACGTTGCCGGCGTGGCTGGTCTCGATCAGAACGAAGCGGGTTTTCATGGCGCGCGGGTAAAATCGCCGCCATTGTCGCCGCCCGCATCGCCGGGCGCTGTCGCCGCCCCTCCCCCGCTCTTCCCGCCCGGCCCCATGCCGGGCCGACAATTCATGCCGTCCACCCTCCATCCCATGCTCAACGTGGCCATCAAGGCCGCCCGCACCGCCGGTGCCGTGATCAACCGCGCCGCGCTTGATGTCGAATCGGTCCGCGTCTCGCTGAAGCAGACCAACGACTTCGTGACCGAAGTCGACCACGCGGCCGAGGCCGCGATCATCGAGACGCTGCGCACCGCCTACCCCGACCACGGCATCTGGGCCGAGGAATCCGGCCGGCAGGACGGCAAAGGCCGCGACAAGGACCACGTCTGGATCATCGATCCGCTGGACGGCACTACCAATTTCATCCACGGCTTCCCGGTGTACTGCGTGAGCATCGCGCTCATGGTCAAGGACCGGATCGAACAGGCCGTCATTTACGACCCGACCCGCAACGACCTGTTCTGCGCCACGCGCGGTCGCGGCGCCTACCTCAACGACCGCCGCATCCGCGTGGCCAAGCGCACCGTGCTGCGGGACTGCCTGCTGTCCACCGGCTTTCCGTTCCGGCCGGGCGACGCCTTCCAGACCTACCTGCAGATGCTCGGTGACGTGATGCCCAAATGCGCCGGCCTGCGCCGACCGGGCTCGGCCGCGCTGGACCTGGCCTACGTGGCCGCTGGTTTCAGCGACGGTTTCTTCGAAATGGGGCTGTCGCCCTGGGACGTGGCCGCCGGCTCGCTGCTGGTGACGGAAGCCGGCGGGCTGATCGGCAACTTCACCGGCGAGTCCGACTTTCTGGAACAGAAGGAATGCCTGGCCGCCAACCCGCGCATCTACGGCCAGCTGGTCGGCCTGACGGGCAAGTACAGCAAGTTCGCCAGCGCCGGCGACAAGGCCGCGGTGCGGCAAGCGCGCGCGAACGCCCGCCGCGAAGCGGCGGCCGACGGCGATGAGGGTTCCGAGGGCAGCCCGCCGCCCGCCACCGATCCCACGGGCGCCCACGCGCGCCCGGACGGCGACGCGCCGTTCTGATCAGGGCCGCCGCAGGCGAAACCAGAAGGTGGCGCCTGCCTGGGGCGCCGATTCGGCCCAGATGCGGCCGCTGTGGCGCTCGATGATGCGCGCCACGATCGCCAGCCCCACGCCCATGCCCGGCACGGTGCTGCCGGCGTGCAGGCGCTGGAACAGGCCGAACAGCTTGCCGGCGTGGGCCATGTCGAAGCCCACGCCGTCGTCGCGCACGTAGTACGCGTCGGCCGCCTCGTCGAAGCCCACCCACACGCGCGGCGCGGCGTCGGGACGGGCGTACTTGAGCGCGTTGTCGAGCAGGTTGCCCATCACCTGGCGCAGCAGCGCCGCGTCACCCAGCGCCGGCGGCAGCGGATGCAACTCGACCTGGGCCTGGGCGGTCAGCGCCCCCAGCGGTTCCAGCGCGGCGCGGGTCACCGCGTCCATGTCCACCGGCACGGGCTCCAGCGCCACGCGCACCACGCGCAGCAGTTCCAGCATGTCGGTGAGCATCTGCCCCATGTGGCGCGAGGCGCGCTCAATGCGGCCAAACATGTCCTGGCCCACCGGACTCAGGCGCTCCGCTTCCTCCTCCTGGACGATCGCCGCGAAGCCATTGACCGACCGCAGTGGCGCGCGCAGGTCGTGGGCGATGGAGTAGGAGATCGCCTCCATGTCGCGCATGGAGCGCTCCAGCTCGGCCGTGCGCTCGCGCACCCGCTGCTCCAGGCTGGCGTTGAGCGCGCGGATCTGCTCCTGCGCGGCGACGCGGTCGCTGATGTCCAGGTGCGTGCCGGACATGTAGACCGCGCGGTCCTCATCGTCGCGCTGGTGAACCCGGCCGCGGGAGTTGACCCACACCCAATGGCCGGCCTTGTGGCGCATGCGCACGTCGCACTCGTAATAAGGCAGTTCGCCGGCGACATGGCGGTCGCGGATCGCGGTGGCGCGGCGCAGGTCGTCGGGGTGGACCAGCCTCTCCCAGGTGTGGCGGCCCACGGGACGCAATTCATCCAGCGTGTAGCCCACGATTTCCGCCCAGCGCTCGTCCACCGTGAGCGTGCGCTCGGTGAGGTTGGTCTCCCACACACCGGGGCGGGTGGCTTCCAGAATCCAGGCCAGACGCTGGCGTTCGGCGCGCAGGGCTTCCTGGGTCTGGATGTAGGACGTGACGTCGGAGAAGGTGCGCACGAACCCACCGCCGTCGAGGTGAAAGGTGTGGACTTCCAGCGTGCGACCGTCGCGCGTGCGGCGCCAGTAATGGTCGGGCGCGCCGGTCTGGTCCAGCTGGGTGTACGGCCTCGCTTCGGGCTGCACCCACACGGCGTCGGGCCCGAAATCGGCGCGTTCGAGCTGGAAGCGCAACACCGCCTCGTAGGTGGGGCGGCTGGCCATCAAGCCGGCGGGCAGCGCGAGCAACTCCAGCAGGCGCTGGTTGTAGCCGGCCACGCGCCCCAGCGCATCCACCTGCAGCAGGCCCTGGCTCATGCTGTCGAGCGTGGCTTGCAGGGCGCGGGTCTTGTTTTCCAGCAGCGTGGTGGTCGCCTGCAGCGCTTCCCGGGTGCGCCGCCGTTCGGCGTGACCACGCCACGCCAGCACCATTTGCCGGACCGCGCCCAGCAGCGGCTGCAGGAACTCCACGTCCGCCGGGCTGTACGGCTCGGCCGCGTTGGCCAGACCGACCATGGCCACCAGCCGGTCGCTGCCGGCGATCGGAATGCCCAAAAAGCGGCGCAGGATCGGGTGGCCGTCGGGTGTGCCGCCCGCGCGGGTGTCGGCATCGGGCCCGGCGCTGAACACGACCTCGCCGCTGCGCAACGCGTGGCCGAACAGCGTGTCAAGGTTGCGGAAGTCCAGCACGGCCTCGCGGTGCTGGTCAAACAGCGAGCGCGATGTGGCGTCCCAGGCCACGTCGCTCATGGCGTGGGTGCGCAGGTACGGCTGGCCCTGCTCGTCGTACAGCACCTCCCCGATGAAGCCGTGTTCGCTGCCGGTGAGGTCGACGAAGGCCGCGAGCAGATCGCCAAAGGCACGGCGCTTGTCGTCGGCCTCGATGAACACGGCCTGGGCGCGCCGCACCGCCTCCAGCAGCCGGTGCTGCCGCTGCAGGCGCTGCTCGGCGCGCAGGCGCTCGGTCACGTCGGCGGTGAACCCGTGCCACACGACCGATCCGTCGGGCTCGCGCTGCGGCGCGCCCTCCACCTGGTACCAGCGCACGCCCTTGGCAGGGAGCACGGCCCGGTAGATCTGCCGCCACACCGTGAGGTCCCGGGCGGAGATCGCCAGCGATTCGCGCACCGCCGGCCGGTCGTCCGGGTGAACCCGCTCAAACAGCAGCCGGGCGTCCGCGCGCAGTTCCTCGGCCGTGAGCTCCAGCATCTCCTCGACCTTGTCGTTGACGTACCGGATCTCGCTGCGACCCTGGGGCGTGAGCACCGCCACGTAGATCAGCCCCGGCATGCGCGCGGCGAGCGCCTGGAACAACTCCAGCTGACGCGACAGCGCTTCGCGCGCTTCGCGCTCGGCCGTGATGTCCTGCACGATGCCGAAATCCGTTTGCGGATTGCCGGCCACCAGCGTGCGGCTGATGCGGGTGCGCATCCAGCGGAGGCTGCCGTCCGGCCGCTGCCAGCGAAACTCCACCACGCGGCCGTCGCAGGCCTCGCGCGCGGCCAGCCACGCGGGCAGGTCGTCCGGATGGATGCCCGACCGGCCGTCCTTGCGAAGAATCTGCGGACCCGCCTCGAGACCCGTGATTGCGTACAGGCCCGGCGACCAGATCACCGCCTGCTCGCTGGGCGCGTTCGTCCAATGCCCGACCTGGGCCAGTTCTTCGATGGCGCCATGCAGTTCGACCCGCTGCTCCAGCGCCACGTTGGCGCGCTGCAGCGCGTCGCCGGTTTCGTGCTCGGCCGTGGAATCAGTGATGACGGTCAGCAGCCGGTCCTCACCCACCAGCGAGGTGTGCATGCGCACCCAGCGTGGCTCGCCCGGGCGCACCGTGAGCCGCTGGCGGTCGTCGCTGCGGGGCACGCGCGCCAGAAACGCCTGCCGTGCGGCCTCGTCGGGCCAGTGGCCAAGCTCCAGCGTCGTGCGGCCAATCACCTCGTCGCGCCGCCGGTGGGTGAGACGCAGCCAGGCCTCGTTCACGTCCAGCAGGCACCCGTCCGACAGGCGCGTGACGGCCATGGGCAGGGGAGCGCCGTGGAACACGGCGTCGTGGGCAACGTCGGTGCGGGAAGGAAGCGGCAAGGGCGTCATACCCAGTAGGGTTTCGTGGCATTGTGCCGCAAGCGCCACCCGCCCTGCCCCCACGCATCCCCTACACTTCGCGGCTCACCGGCGCCCCGCCCGGCGCGGCCTTGCCATGACCCCGCCCCACCCCACCTCGACCGAGCGAGCACCCGAGCCCGCGGCCCTCGACCGGCACACCCCCATGATGCAGCAGTACCTGGCCATCAAGGCCGGGTACCCGGACACGCTGGTGTTCTACCGCATGGGCGATTTCTACGAGCTGTTCTGGGCGGACGCGGAAAAAGCCGCGCGGCTGCTCGACATCACGCTCACCCAGCGGGGGCAATCCGCCGGCCAGCCGGTGGTGATGGCTGGCGTGCCGTTCCACTCGGTCGACACCTACCTCGCCCGCCTGATCCGGCTGGGTGAATCGGTGGCCATCTGCGAGCAGGTCGGTGACGTGGCGACGGCCAAGGGACCGGTCGAGCGGCAGGTGGTGCGGGTGGTGACACCCGGCACGCTGACCGACGCGGAACTGCTGCCCGAAAAATCCGAAGCCGTGCTGATGGCGGTGCACGCCGGTGCACGCACCGGCTGCGGCCTGGCCTGGCTCTCGGTCACGCAGGGCATCGTTCACCTCGCCCAGTGCGCGACCGACGAACTGGCCGACTGGGTGGCCCGCATCGGCCCCGGCGAGCTGCTCTACAGCGCCGAGGTGTCCCCGGTCTTCGAGCGCACCGTGCAGCAGCTGGCGGGCCAGCCGCTGGCCGGCGGCGGGCGGCTGGTGGCCGTGGTGCGGCCGGCCTGGACCTTCGACGCCGCGCTGGGCGAGCGCAAGCTGCTGGAGCAGCTGCAGGCCGCCAGCCTCGCGGCCTGGGACGCCCACGCGCTGACCGATGCGCACGCCGCCGCCGCGGCCCTGCTGGCCCACGCCGAACACACCCAGGGCCGGGCGCTGACCCATGTGCGCAGCCTGAGCGTGGCGCGCCGCGATGACCGTATCGACCTGCCGCTGAACACGCGCCGCAACCTCGAACTGGTGCAGACCCTGCGCGGCGAGGCCAGCCCGACCTTGTTCAGCCTGCTCGACACCTGCTGCACCGGCATGGGCAGCCGCACGCTGCGCCAATGGCTGCTGGAGCCGCGGCGCGACCGCAGCGAAGCGCGCGCCCGGCTGGAGGCCATCGCCGTCCTGCGCGACGGGGCGTGGGCCGGCGTGCGCGAATCGCTCAAGGGCGCCAGCGACGTCGAACGCATCACCGCGCGGCTCGCGCTGCGCCAGGTCAAGCCGCGCGAGCTGGTCGGACTCGGGCAGACGCTGCACCGCGCCGAAGCCCTGGCCGCACGGCTCGCGCCGCTGGCCGGGCGCGCGCCGCTGCTGGACGCGCTGGGTGCGGCGCTCGTGCCGCCGCCGGCCCTGGCCGACATGCTCGCGCGCGCGCTGCTGCCCGAGCCCGCGGCGCTGGTGCGCGACGGCGGTGTCATCAACCACGGCTTCGACACCGAACTCGACGAACTGCGCGCCATCCAGACCCATTGCGACGATTTCCTGCTCGACCTGGAAACCCGCGAGCGGGCCCGCACCGGCATCGGCAACCTGCGCGTGCAGTTCAACAAGGTCCACGGCTTCTACATCGAGGTCACCCAAGGCCAGCTGGACCGGGTGCCTGAGGACTACCGCCGCCGGCAAACCCTGAAGAACGCCGAGCGCTTCATCACGCCTGAACTCAAGGCCTTTGAAGACAAGGCCCTGTCCGCGCAGGAGCGCGCGCTGGCGCGCGAGAAGTGGCTGTACGAGCAGCTCCTCGACGGACTGCAGGCCCATGTGCCGGCGCTGACCGCCCTCGCCCGCGCGATGGCCGCGCTGGACGCGCTGGGCGCGCTCACCGAACGCGCCCTGACGCTGGGCTGGACCGCTCCCCACTTCGTGCCCGAGCCCTGCATCGACATCCGCGGCGGCCGCCACCCGGTGGTCGAGGCGCGGCTGAACGAGACCAGCAGCGGCGCCTTCATCGCCAACGACACCGTGCTCGGCCCCAAGGCCCGCATGCAGGTGATCACCGGGCCCAACATGGGCGGCAAGAGCACCTACATGCGGCAGGTGGCGATCATCGTGCTGCTGGCCAGCATCGGCAGCTGCGTGCCGGCGCAAGCCTGCCGCCTGGGGCCGATCGACGCCATCCACACCCGCATCGGCGCGGCCGACGACCTGGCCAACGCCCAGTCGACCTTCATGGTCGAAATGACCGAAGCGGCGCAGATCCTGCACGCGGCGACGCCGGCCAGCCTCGTGCTCATGGACGAAATCGGCCGCGGCACCTCCACCTTCGACGGTCTGGCGCTGGCCGCCGGCATCGCCGCGCACCTGCACGACAAGTCGCGCTGCTTCTGCCTGTTCGCCACCCACTATTTCGAACTCACCGCCTTCCCGGCGGACCACCACGGCGCGGTCAACATGCACGTGAGCGCGGCCGAAGGCGGCAAAGCCGGCATCGTGTTCCTGCACCGGCTGGAGCCCGGACCGGCCAGCCGCAGCTACGGCCTGCAGGTGGCGCGGCTGGCGGGCGTGCCGTCCGGTGTGGTGCAGCAGGCGCGCCACACGCTGGCGGCGCTGGAAGCCCAGAGCCAGGCGCAGCACACGCAGGTCGACCTGTTCGCCCCGCCGCCGCCCGCGCCCGCCGCGGAGCCCAGCGCGCTGGAGCAGGCGCTGGCCGCCATCGACCCCGACACCCTCACCCCGCGCGACGCGCTCGACCGGCTGTACCAGCTCAAAAAGCTGGCGGCCGGCTGATCTCCCACCCCCTCACACCCCACACCACCATGACCTACTGCGTCGCCGTCAAACTCAACGCCGGAATGGTGTTCCTTTCCGACTCGCGCACCAACGCCGGGCTCGACCAGATCAGCACCTTCCGCAAGATGATCGTCTACGAGAAGCCGGGCGAGCGCTTCATGTGCCTGCTGTCGGCCGGCAACCTGAGCATCTCCCAGTCGGTGCGGGAAATCCTGCAGGTCGAGCAACTCGACGACCACGAGGGCGGCGAGCCGATCACCATCTGGAACGCACGCAGCATGTTCGACGCCGCGCGCGTGCTCGGGGCCGCGGTGCGCCACGTGTACGAGCGCGACGGCGAATCGCTCAAGCGCGCCGGGGTCGACTTCAACGTCTCCATGATCTTCGGCGGCCAGATTGGTGGCGAGGGCATGCGCCTGTTTCAGGTCTATTCGGCCGGCAACTTCATCGAGGCCACATCCGAGACGCCGTTCTTCCAGATCGGGGAGTCCAAGTACGGCAAGCCGGTGCTCGACCGTGTGATCACGCCCGACACGCCGCTGGACGAAGCGGCCAAGTGCGCGCTGGTGTCCATGGATTCCACGCTCAAGTCCAACCTCTCGGTCGGCCTGCCGCTGGACCTCGCGGTGTACGAGGCCGGCGCCCTGCGCTGCGACCGCATCACCTGCATCGACGACAACAACCCCTACTTCCGCATGGTGCGCAGCACCTGGGGCCAGAAGCTGCGCGAGGTGTTCGACAGCATCGAACACCCCACCTGGGACGGCAGCCCGACCGATGTCCCGCTGCTTGGCGTGGCCAGCCGAAGCCAGCCGCTGAAAAAGATCACCAACGCGCGCGAGAAGCTCATCTGAGCCGCGCCCCCGTCCGACCCGTGATCGTTTTTTCCCACGCCAACAGCTTTCCCGCCGGGACCTACCAGACGATGTTCCGCTCGCTGCGCGCGCGCGGCCACACCGTGCGGGCGGTCGAGCGGTTCGGCCACGACCCGCGATACCCCGTCACCAGCAACTGGCCCCACCTCGTGCAGCAGCTGGCCGATTTCGCCGCGCCGCTGATCGCCGAGGCGGGCGAACCGGCCTGGCTGGTGGGCCATTCGCTGGGCGGCTTTCTGAGCCTGATGTGTGCAGCGCGCCACCCCGGGCTGGGCGGCCACGGCGTGCGCGGCGTGGTGTTGATCGACTCGCCGGTGCTGGGCGGCTGGCGCGCGCGCACGCTGGAGCTGATCAAGCGCACGCAGCTGGTGGGCTCGGTGTCGCCCGGCCGGGTCAGCCGCCGGCGGCGCGACCGCTGGGCCAGTGCGGACGAGGCGCTGGCCCATTTCCAGCACAAACGCGCCTTCGCGCGCTGGGACCCGCAGTGCCTGGCCGACTACATCGCCCACGGCACCCACGACGCCGAGACCCCGCAGGGCCGCCAGCGGCTGCTCACCTTTTCGCGCGACGTGGAAACCGCCATCTACAACACCCTGCCCCACAACCTCGACCGCCTGCTGCGACGCCATCCGCTGCGCTGTCCGGTGGGCTTCATCGGCGGCACCCAGTCGCAGGAAATGCGGCAGGTCGGCATGGCGATGACCCACCGGCTGGTCGGACGCGAGCACCCCGAGCGCCTGGTCATGATCGAGGGCAGCCACCTGTTCCCGATGGAACGCCCCCACGAAACGGCCGGCGCCCTCGACGGGCTGCTGCGCGCCCTCGCCGCCTGAGGGCGATTCCCCACCTGCAGTCCCGGGCACACCCGGGACCCCGGGGTGGGGGAGTATGCTGCCCCATCCACCATGTCCGACTCAGCCACCGCCCGATCACGCCTTCCCTGGCGCCAGGCCCTGACCCGGCTGGGCGAGCTGCTGCTGCGCTGGGACCCGGTGCGCCACCCGCTCTGGCTGCGGCTGTTGGTGGCCGTGGGCCTGACGCTGCTGGCCGTGTGGCTGCGCGTGCTGATCGCACCGCCCACCATCGGCGGGCGCTTCATCACCCTCGGTCTGGCCGCCGCGCTGTCGGCGCTGTACGGCGGCTTCCGGGCCGGCGTGCTGAGCACGTTTCTCGGCGTGATCATCGTCAACTTCCTGCTGGTGCAGCCGTTCTTTGCGCCCGCCATCAACGACCCGGTCGCGGCCCTGTGGCTGAACCTGTGGCACGTGATCACGCAGCTGGTGGTCGTGGGCGCCATTGCCCTGCTGCAGCGGCAGCACCGCAGCCTGCGCCTGGCGCAAGCGCGCATTCAGCGCAGCGACCGCCAGCTGCTCGACACCTTCGAACACAGCGGCGCCGGCATGGCCCACACCCAGCTCGACGGACGCTGGATCCGCGTCAACCGGGCCTACGCCGCCATCATCGGCCGCACGCCGGACGAGCTGATGGGCGGCCTGACCTACCGCGACTTCACCCACCCGGATGACCTGCCACTCGACGAAGACCAGCTGCGCCGCGCGCTGGCCGGCGAGATCGACCACTACGCGATGGAGAAGCGCTACCTGCACAAGGCCGGCCATACCGTGTGGGTGCAGGTGACGGTGGCGCTGATCCGCGACGCGGCCGGCGCCCCGGACTACCTGATCGCGGTGGTTCAGGACATCACCGCCCGCAAAGCCACCGAGCAGCGGCTGCTCGACAGCGAGCGCCTGCTCAACCAGGCGCACCAGCTTGCCGGACTCGCGAGCTGGCAGGCCGATCTCAAGGCGCGGCGCTTCATGACCCTGTCGGGCTCGCACCGCGTGCTGGGCCTGCCGCGGGAGGACATGAGCGCCGACGAGATGACCGCCCTCACCCACCCCGACGACCGCGCCCGGGTCGAGGCGGCCTGGATCGATTCGATCAAGCGCAACACGCCCTACAACATCGACTACCGCATGAACATCGGCGGCGAGATGCGCTGGGTGTCGGTGCGCGCCGAGTTCGAGCGCGACGCCCGCGGCCACGCGTTGCGCGCCATCGGCGTGACCCACGACATCACCGCCCGCAAGCAGGGCGAACTCCAGATCCGCCAGCTCAACGCCTCGCTGGAGCAGCGCATCGCCGAGCGCACGCAAGCGCTGCGCGACGCCTACGCCGAGCTCGAAAGCTACTCCTACGCCGTGGCCCACGACCTGCGCTCCCCGCTGCGCATCATCAATGGCTTCGCGGCCGCCCTGCGCGAAGACAACCCGGGGCTGGACGCGGCCAGCGACGCGCACCTGCAGCGCATCATGGACGCCAGCAGCAAGATGGGCGCCCTGATCGATGGCCTCCTGCACCTCTCCCAGTTTTCCCACGGCGATGTCGCGCGCGAACCCGTGGACCTGAGCGCGGTGGCCACGCGCCTGCTGCGCGAGCTGGCCGCGGCCGAGCCCCAGCGGCGGGTGGCGTGGAGCGTGCAGCCGGGGCTGACGGCGCTGGCCGATCCGGCCCTGGTCGAGGCCCTGCTGCAGAACCTGCTGCACAACGCGTGGAAGTACACCGCCCAGCGCGACGAGGCCCACATCCGCGTGGGCCAGCGCGAAAACGGCGGACGGCGGGAATTCGTGGTGAGCGACGACGGCGCGGGCTTTGACATGGCCCGCGCGGCCAAGCTGTTTCAGCCCTTCCAGCGGCTGCACCGCCCGGGCGAGTTCGCCGGGCTGGGTATCGGCCTGGCCACGGTGCGCCGTATCGTGCAACGCCACGGTGGCGAGATCCACGCCGAGGCCGCCCCCGGGCAGGGTGCGACCTTCCGTTTCACCCTGCAGCCGGCCGGCTGACAGGCCACGGGCCGGCGGCGACCCGGCGATGGGTCCCCGGTCAGGGCGTCCAGTCGATCCAGCCCAGGCCGGCGGTCAGCAGGATCAGCCCGCCAAACACGATGCGGTACCAGGCGAACGGCACAAACGTGTGGGTGCTGACGAAACGCAGCAGCCAGCGCACGCACACCCAGGCCGACAGCCAGGCGGTGATCAGGCCCACCGCGAAGAAGGGGATGTCGGCGACCTCCAGCAGATGGCGGTGCTTGTAGAGGTCGTACACCGCCGCGCCCACCAGCACCGGGATGGCGAGGAAGAAGCTGTATTCGGTGGCCGCCCGCCGGCTGAAGCCCAGCAGCATCGCGCCGATGATCGTGGCCCCGGAGCGGCTCACGCCGGGGATCAGCGCGATGCACTGCACCAGGCCGACCTTCAGCGCGTCGGTCCAGCGCATGTCGTCCACGCTGTCGATGCGGGGCGGGATGCCGCGCTTTTGCAGCGCCTCGGCCCACAGGATCACGAGGCCGCCGACGATGAAGCTCGTGGCCACCACGATCGGGTTGAACAGCACGCCCTTGATCACGCCGATGAACAGGAAACCCAGAAAGGCCGCCGGAAAGAAGCCGATCAGCACGTTCGTGGCGAAGCGCTGCGCCACCCGCTCGCGCGGCAGGCCGACCAGCGTGGACCACAGCTTCTCCAGGTAGAAGGAGATGATGGCCATGATCGCGCCGGTCTGGATCACGACCTCGAAGACCTTGATCTTCTCGCCCGAGAGGTTGAGCAGGGCGGCGGCGAGGATGAGGTGGCCGGTGGAGGACACCGGCAGGAATTCGGTCAGGCCCTCGACCACGCCCATCACGGCGGCCTTGAGCAACAGCAGGAGATCCATGGGATGACTGGTTGGTGCGGACGCCGGATCGTACCCGCCCGCGGGCGGCTTATTCGTGGCGCAAGGCCTGGATCGGCAGCAGCCCGGCCGCGCGTTGCGCCGGGTACCAGCCAAAGAACACGCCGACCAGCGCCGCAAAACCGGCGGCCAGCAGCACCGCGTTGGCGCTCATGTACACCTGCCAGCCCGAGAAGAACGCCATGGCGGCCGTGGCGCCGGCGCCCAGGGCGATGCCGATCGCCCCACCGATCAGGCTGAGCGTGACGGCCTCGATGAGGAACTGCGCCCGGATGTCGCGGCCGCGGGCCCCCACCGCCATGCGCAGCCCGATCTCGCGGGTGCGCTCGGTCACGCTGACCAGCATGATGTTCATGATCCCGATGCCGCCCACCAGCAGGCTCACGCCGGCCACCGCCGCCAGCAGCAGCGTCATCGCCCGGCTGGCCGCTTCCTGCGCCTGCAGGATCTCCGACAGGTTGTTCACCGAGAAAGTGTCGTCGCCGTCGTCGGACACGCGCAGGCGCTGACGCAACAGGTCTTTGACGCTCTGTTCGACCGCCTTCATGTCCTGGCCCTCGCGCACCTTGACGTGGATGCTCCAGATGCGCCGCACGTTGCCGCCCGCGTTCCAGATGCGGTTGCGGAAGGTGGACATCGGCATGATGACAATGTCGTCCTGGTCCTGGCCAGACGCGTTCTGCCCCTTGCGCGCCAGCACGCCGATCACCTTGAACGGCACGCCACGCACCCGGATGACCTGATCGATCGGGTCCTGGTCGCCGAACAGTTCCCGGGCCACGGTCTGCCCCAGCCACACCACCTTGGCCGAGCCGCTCTGCTCGGCCGGCTCGAACAGCCGTCCGCTGGCCAGCGACCACTCGCGCACCTCCAGGAAGTCGTTGGTGGTGCCAAAAATCGCGGTGTTCCAGTTGGCGTTCTGGGCCACGGCCTGCGCCATGGTGCGCGAGCCGGGCGCGGTCGCCTGCACCTCGGGAATCTCCAGCGCGATGGCCTCGGCGTCCTCCTCGGTGAAGCGGCTGCGCGTCTGCGCGCCCTGACGCACCCCGGCCGACGACAGGCTGCCCGGCATCACCAGCATCACGTTGGAGCCGAGCGACTTCATCTGTTCCTGCACGCGCTGGGTCGCGCCGCTGCCCACCGCAATCATGGTGATCACCGCGGCCACGCCGATGATGATGCCCAGCATGGTGAGCGCCGAGCGCAGCGCGTTGGCCTTGAGCCCGCGCCACGCGCTGCGGATGGCGGTGAGCGTGTTCACGCGCCGGCCTCCGCGACCACCGGCCGCCGCGGCGTCTGCGCGCGGTCTTCCGTCAGGCGTCCGTCGCGGAACACCAGCCGGCGCTGCGCCCAATCGGCGATGTCGTTCTCGTGGGTGACCATCACGATGGTGATGCCCTGCGCGTTGAGTTCGGCCAGCAGCCGCATGATGTCCTCGCTGGTGCGGGTGTCGAGCGCGCCCGTGGGCTCGTCGGCCAGGATCAGGGAAGGCCGGTTGACCAGCGCCCGTGCGATGGCCACGCGCTGCTGCTGGCCCCCGGAGAGCTGGGCCGGCGTGTGGTGGGCGCGGTCCGCCAACCCCACACGGGTCAGGGCCTCGGTGGCCCGCTCGCGGCGCTCGGTCGCGGCCACGCCGGCGTACACGAGCGGCAGCTCCACGTTTTCCAGCGCGCTGGTGCGCGGCAGCAGGTTGAACTGCTGGAACACAAAGCCCAGCCGGCGGTTGCGCACCTGCGCCAGCGCATCCGGCGCCAGCGAGTCCACGGCTTCGCCGGCGAGCCGGTACTGCCCGGTGTCGGGCCGGTCGAGGCAACCCAGCACGTTGAGCAGCGTGCTCTTGCCCGAGCCCGAGGCGCCCATGATCGCCACAAACGAGCCAGCCTCGATGTCCAGCGTCACGCCGTCGAGCGCCCGCACGGCCGAGTCGCCGCTGCCGTAGGTCTTGTGCAGGTCGCGGACCTCGATCAGCGCCACGGCGGCTCCCTCAAAACGGCAGGCGCGGGGCCGCGCCAGCGCGCGCGCGGGCGGCGGCCGATGGCCCGGCGGACGGCGCTCCGGTCACGATGCGGGCCCCCTCGACCACGCGGTCCGCGCCTGGGGCGTCGGGCTTCGCCGTGACCTCGGTGAAGCTGCCGTCGCTCACGCCCGGCGTCACGGCCACCGCCAGCGGCTGGTCCTGGTCGTCCAGCACATACAGCCGCGACCCGCGCGGTGCGCTGCCCCGCGCCGCGCCGGCCGCGGGCGTGGCGCCGGGCTCGCTGGCGTCGGGCAGGCGCACGCGCAGGGCCGCGTTCGGCACCTTCAGCACGTTGTCGCGCGACTCGGTGACGATGCGCACATTGGCCGTCATGCCCGGCAGCAGGCGGCTGTTGGTGTTCGCGAAGCTCACCACCGCCACGTAGGTGACGACGTTCGACACGTTGGTCGCCGCCTTGCGCACCTGCTTGACCTCGCCGTCGAAGCTGCGGCCGGGGAACGCGTCCACGGTGAAGCTCACCTTCTGGCCGGGCCGAATGCGGCCGACGTCGGCCTCGTCGATGCTGGCGTCCACCTGCATGTCCGACAGATTCTGGGCAATCACAAACAGTTCCGGCGCCTGCAGGCTGGCCGCCACGGTCTGGCCGCGCTCGATGGTGCGCTTGATGACGATGCCGTCCACCGGGGACGTGATGCGGGTGCGCGAGAGATCGACCCGCGCCTGCGCCACCGCCGCCTCGCGCTGCTTGACGTTGGCCTGCGCGCTGCGGATCTGCGCCTCGCTCACGCCCTGCAGCGCCTGCACCGCCTTGAGGCCTTCTTCGGATGCGGCCAGGGCCGCGCGGGTGCGGTCGGCCTCGCTCTGGGCAATGAATCCCTGCGCCACCAGGCTGAGGTTGCGCTCGTGCGCCCGGCGGGCCTCGGCCAGCTCGGTCTGCGCGCGCGACACATTGGCCCGCGCCGAGGCGGCGTTGGCCTGCGCGATCGCCACCGCGGCCTGGGCCGCGTCCAGATCGGCCGAGGCCGAACGCAACCGGTATTCAAAGGTCTGGGCGTCGATCTCGGCGATCAGCTGACCGGCCTTGACCTCGCTGTTGAAGTCCACATAGACCTCGCGCACCTGGCCCGAAATCTGGCTGCCCACCGACACCTGCTTGACCGGGTTGACCGCGCCCGTGGCCGACACCGTGGCCTGCAGCTTGCCGCGTTCGATCGTGCCGGTGCGCAGCGCCGCGGCAGCGCCCGCCTCGCGCTGGCTGAACCACCAGCCGCCCGCTGCCGCCGCGGCCAGCACCGCCACCAGCAGCGCCCATCGTGTTGTCGTCATGGCGCGGATTGTAGGAACGGGGGGTGTCGCCTTCGTGGCGCCGGGGTATCGGGCCGGTATCCGGCCGGTGAGGGGGCGGTGTCTGGCCGGTGAAGCGGCCACCGGACCGGCGCGTTTCGCGCCGTCCGGGCCGCGTTTCGCGGCGCGCGGGCGCCGATCCGTCGCACGGGCCTGGCCTGCGCCCGGGCGGCGCATCACAGTGCGGCCACGCCCCACCCGGAGACCCGCCATGAGCTTCACCCCCGTCATCGCCATCCACACCGCTGCCGCCCTGGGCGCCGTCATCGTCGGCCCCGTGGCGCTCTGGGCCCGCCGCCGTGGCGCCGCCCGCACCCGCTTGCACCGGGCCGCCGGCTACGCCTGGGTCACGCTCATGCTGGCCACCGCGGTTTCCGCCCTGTTCATCCGCAGCAGCAACCTGCCCAACCTCGCCGGCTTCAGCCCCATCCACCTGCTGATTCCCGTGGTGCTGGGCAGCCTGGTCGTGGCTTTTCTGGCGCTGGCGCGCGGCGAGTTCACCACCCACCGCTACACCATGGTGTCCCTCTACGTGAGCGCCTGCCTGATCGCCGGGGGCTTCACGCTGATGCCCCAGCGGCTGCTCGGTCAACTGGTCTGGGGCCAGTGGCTCGGGCTGGCCTGAGCCGTGTCCACCGCTCGCCCCTGTCCACCTGTTTCGAGCCATCGCCATGTCGTTTGATCACCCCACACCCCGCCCCGCCCGTCCCGCCCCGATCGAGGCGGCCCTGCCACCCGCGCTGGAGCGGCAGGCCCGGCGCCGCGCCGGCCTGCGCCTGGGCTGGCTGGCCCACGCCGCCGTGTTTGCGCTCGTCAACGCCGGCTTGTGGTTCGCCGGTCACCGCGCGGGCTGGCTCGGTCTGCCCACCGGCGGCTGGGTGATCGGCCTGTTGGCCCACGGGGCGGTCGTGGCACTGGCCCCGGCGGGCGACGGCCTGTTCCAGCGCCTGCTCGAGGCCGAACGCCGCCGGCTGCGCGAGCGGTGAGGGCGCCAGCGCCGGTGAGCCGCCGCAGCCCGCCGGCAGCGGCGTGCCAGAATCGTTCGTCCTTCTTCGCTCTCCTCCATTCGGTGGTTCGCCCATGACGCATTCGACGGGTCCGACGTGGCTGAGCTGGCTGCCCGCCGACAGCCGCGCCGGCGTGCAGCGCCGGGCGCTGATCGTGTGGGGGGTGGCTGCGGTGATCGCCGGGCTGCAGACCCTGCTGAGCCCCACGGCACACGGCCTGGGTGCCTCGCTCGTCTACAGCTACGCCATCAGCACCTGCATCTGGGCGCTGACCGACCCGGTGCGCATCGCGCTGCGCGGCTGGCTGCGCGCCGACGGCCCGTATTACTGGACCTTCAACGGCCGCTCGGTGGCCTACCTCGCCCTGGCCGTGGGGGTGGGCTACGCGGCCGGTGCCGCGGTGGGCGACGCCTACAGCGGGCGCTCGACCTGGGCCCTGTTGATGAGTTCGCCCCAGCGCTTCTGGGCCTTCCTGCTGTGGTCGGTGGGCATCAGCGCGGGCTTCCTGTTTTTCTTCTACCACCGGGAGAAGGCGCAAGCGCTGGAGCGGCTGGCCACCGAAACCCGCCTGAAGCTGCTGGAAAGCCAGCTGGAGCCGCACATGCTGTTCAACACGCTGGCCAACCTGCGGGCGCTGATCCCGCGCGAGCCCGACCGCGCGGTGGCCATGGTGGACCGGCTCAACGACTACCTGCGCGCCACGCTGCGCGCCTCGCGCAGCGACGACCAGACGCCCCACACGCTGGCGCTCGAATTCCAGCGGCTGCGCGACTACCTTGAACTCATGGCGGTGCGCATGGGCCCGCGGCTGCGCGCGCGGCTGGAGCTGCCGCCCGCGCTCGCCCCGCATCCGGTCCCGCCGCTGCTGCTGCAGCCGCTGGTGGAAAACGCCCTGCGCCACGGCCTGGAGCCCAGCGTGGACGGCGGCGAGATCGTGGTCAGCGCGTGGGCGGAAGGTGATGTGCTGCACCTGCGCGTGGAAGACACCGGGCTGGGCTGCGACGGCCCGCCGCCCGCCGGGTTTGGCCTCAGCCAGGTGCGCGAGCGCCTGCAGGCCGCCTTTGGCGAGCGCGGCCGTGTCGACTGGGCCAGCGCGGCCGGACAAGGGACACGCATCACCCTCACCCTGCCCCTCCAGCCATGAAAGCCACCGCCCTGATCGCCGAGGACGAACCGCTGCTGGCCGCCGCGCTGCAGGCCGAGCTGGCGCGGGCCTGGCCGGCGCTGGAGATCGTCGCCGTCGTGGGCCACGGCGCGGCGGCGGTCACGCAGGCGCTGGCCCGACGGCCGCAGGTGCTGTTTCTCGACATCCGCATGCCCGGCCAGACCGGGCTGGACGCGGCGGCCGAGCTGGCCGACGACTGGCCGGGCGACACGCCGTTTCCGGCGATCGTGTTCGTCACCGCCTACGACCAGTACGCGGTGCAAGCCTTTGAAGCGCAGGCGGTCGACTACCTGCTCAAGCCGGTGCAGCCCGAGCGGCTGGCGCGCACGGTGCAGCGGCTGCAGGCGCTGCTGGCGCTGCGCGACGTGCCGCCCACCGCGTCGCTCGACGCCGCCGTCGCCCAGCTGCGCGGGCTGCTGGAGAACCCGGCTGCCCGCGGCACAGGCGCCTCGCCCGAACCGCCGCTGCGCTTCCTCACGGCCAGCGTGGGCGCCACCACCCACCTGGTGCCGGTGGACAGCGTGGTCTACCTGGAAGCGGCGGACAAGTACGTGCGGGTCGTCACCCACGAGGGCGAGTGGCTGGTGCGCACGCCGCTCAAGGACCTGCTGCCACGCCTGGACCCCACCACCTTCTGGCAAATCCACCGCGGCACCGCGGTGCGCGCCTCGGCCATCGCCTCGGTCACGCGCCAGGAAAACGGCAAGCTCAGCCTGGCGCTGCGCGACCGCGCCGAGCGGCTGGCGGTGAGCCGGCTCCATGAGCACCTGTTCCGGGCGCTCTGAGGCCCGCGCCGGCCGAAAAAAAGCCGCCCGAAGGCGGCCTCGACAAAGTCCCTGAAGAAACCGGACGTCGGAAACGGTCAGTCGTCCCAGTCGTGGTCGTGGCGGTGGTGCTTGCGCCACTTGCGGTGGTGCTTGCGCTCCTTGTAGACGTACTGCGGCTGGCCCACGTAGTACACCGGCGCCGGATGCACCACCACCGGGCGCGGCACCACAACCACCGGCTGCGCGCCGTAGACCGGGTAGCCGTAGCTGGGATAGGCATAGCGCGGGTAACTCACGACCGGCGCCGCGTTGGCCACGCCCACGCTCACCCCGGGCGAATGCACGCCGATCGACCAATAGATGTTGTCGCGGGCCTGGGCCAGGCCCGCGGCGCCAGCGGCGAGCGCGGCCACCAGCGCGAGGCGGCCGTGGCGGGCGAGGTGGAAGGACGAAAACATGAACAGCTCCTTGAAACGCCCAACCGGACGTCGATGGCGCGATTACAGAACAATCCAGGGTCCAGCGCCGCACACGCCGCGTCAAATTCGTATCCAGGCGTAAACCATGGCCCACCCGCCGCTGCCTCCCGACCCGGCGCCCTCGGCGCTCCACCCCACCGCCCGGACCCTGCTCGACACCTGGTTCGGCGACGGCCTGCGGCTCGGCTGGCCCAGCGCCCCGCGGCGCGACCTCTGGTTCAACAGCACACGCGCCTTGGACGACGCCTTGCGGGCCGACTTCGGCGCCGCGGTGGAGGCGGCCCTGGCGGGCGGCCTGACCGACTGGTCCGCCACGCCGGCCGGGCGGCTGGCCCGGGTGCTGCTGCTGGACCAGTTGCCCCGCAACCTGTTCCGCCGCACCGCCCGCGCCTTCGCCGGCGACGCCGCGGCACAGGCCGAAACCCGGGCGGCGCTGGCCGCCGGCGACGACCGCCGCCTCCCGCCGGTGGGGCGCGTCTTTCTCCTGATGCCGCTGATGCACGCCGAGGACCTGGGGCTGCAGGCGCTGGGCGTGCAGGCCTTCGAGGCGCTGGCGACCGAGGCGCCGCCGCCGGCACCGCCCGACGCGCTGGCCGACCACGCCCGCTTCGCCCGTCTGCACCACGACATCGTGGCCCGCTTCGGCCGCTTCCCCCACCGCAACGCGGTGCTGGGCCGACCGGACACGCCCGCGGAGGCGGATTTCCTGCGCGACGGGCCGAGGTTCGGGCAGTGAGGGCCGGTCGGCGGCGGCTGTCTGCGGCTGATCGGCGGCTGAGGTACCGCTGAGGGGCGGCGGACGCGCGGTTGAGCGGCGACCGGACGGCCTGTCACGCCGCCGTCACGCGCCCGCCATCGCGGCGTCACGGCGACCGGCGACAACCCGGGGGTTGTTTCACAAACCCCACCCCCCATGCGCCTCGCCCTCACCCTGCTCACGTCCCTGACCCTGCTCGCCGCCTGCGGCGGCGGTGGCGACGCCGCGGCGCCCGCCGCACCCGCCGCCACCACGCCCACCGGCCTGACCCTCGCCAAGATCGGCGGCTATGCCCACGCCGGGGGCCCCTCCTCCGCCGAGATCCCCGCCTACGACCCGATCAGCCGCCGGCTCTTCGTGGTCAACGGCGCCAACGCCTCGGTCGACGTGCTGAGCCTGGCCAACCCGGCCAGCCCCACGCTGATCGGCACCATCACCGCCGCCAGCCTGGGCGCCAACCTCGGCGCGGTCAACAGCGTGGCCGTGTACAACGGCATCGTCGCGCTGGCAGTGGAAGCCGCCCCCAAGACCGACCCCGGCCTGGTGGCCTGGGTGCGCGCCAGCGACCTGGCCGTGCTGCACACCGACACCGTGGGCGCGCTGCCCGACATGCTCACCTTCACGCCCGACGGCAGCCACCTGCTGGTGGCCAACGAGGGCGAGCCCAGCAGCTACACCACGCCCTCCCTGGCGACCGACCCGGTCGGTTCGGTCAGCGTGATCGCGGTCAGCGGCCTGAGCCCCACCGCCACCAGCCTCACCCGCACCGTGCGCACCGCCGGCTTCGCCGCCTACGACGGCCAGCAGGCCGTGCTGCAGGCCGCGGGCGTGCGCATCTACGGCCCGGGCGCGAGCGTGTCGCAAGACCTCGAGCCCGAATACATCACCGTCAGCGCCGACAGCCGCACCGCCTATGTGGTGCTGCAGGAGAACAACGCCGTGGCCACGGTGGACATCGCCAACGCCAGCGTCACCGCCATCCGCTCCCTCGGCACCAAGGACCACAGCCTGGCCGGCATGGGCATGGACGTGAGCGACGAAGACGGCGGCCTGAACACCAACACCGGCACGCCCGCCGTGCGCATCCAGACGGTGCCGGTCAAGGGCCTGTACCTGCCCGACGCCATCGCCAGCTACGCCGTGGGCGGCCAGACCTACCTGATCACCGCCAACGAGGGCGACGCCCGCGCCGACTGGCCGGGCTTCAACGAGGAGGTGCGCGTGCGCGCCCACTGCCCGCTGGGCCTGGACCCGACCGTGTTCACCGACGCGGCCAACCAGGTGCTCGACAGCAACCTCGGCCGCCTGCGCGTGACCACCGCGCCCAACGGCAACCTCACCGGCAAGAACGGCGCCGGCCTGTGCACCGAGCTCTACAGCTACGGCGCCCGCTCCTTCAGCGTCTGGCGCGCCGACACGCTGGCCCGCGTGTACGACTCGGGCGACGACTTCGAGCGCCGCACCACCGCCCTGCCCAACGCGAACTTCAACGCCAGCAACGACAACGACACGCTCGACAGCCGCAGCCCCAGCAAGGGCCCGGAGCCCGAGGGCGTGGTGGTCGCCAGCTTCGGCGCCAAGACCTTCGCCTTCATCGGCCTCGAGCGCGTGGGCGGCATCATGGTGTACGACGTGACCAACCCGGCCGTGCCGACCTTCGTGACCTACTTCAACCCGCGCGTCAGCGGCGTGCTGGACCAGACCAGCGACCGCGGCCCCGAAGGCCTGGCCTTCATTCCGGCCAGCGCCTCGCCCAACGGCCGCCCGCTGCTGATCGTGGGCAACGAAACCAGCGGCACCACGGCGGTGCTGCAAATCAACCTGAGCTTCTGACCGGGCTCACACCGCGCCACGGCCGGGCCGGGTAGCGGCGCCGGCCGGCATCGGGCCGGGTCCGGGCGTCGCCCCGGTACCCGGCCCACCAGTTCTTGGGCCTGTTCACCCTGTTTTTGCGAGATGCGTTGCGAAGCGAAAAGGCCCAAGGCCCGTCTGCGCTACGCTGCGGCATGGCCCACACCCTCATCCTCCACGCCCACCCGCGCCCGCGCGACTCGCGCGTGACCGCCGCCCTCGGCCGCACGCTCGCCGGCCTGCCCGGCGCGCGCTTGCACCCGCTCTACGACCGCTACCCCGACTTCGACATCGACGTCGCCGCCGAGCAAGACGCCCTCGCTGAGGCGCGGCTGATCGTCTGGCTCGCGCCGGTCTACTGGTACAGCGTGCCGGGGCTGCTGAAACACTGGTTTGACACCGTGCTGGCCCACGGCTGGGCCTACGGCCACGGCGCCGACGGCGCGCCCGCGCACGCGCTGGCGGGCAAGACCGCGTGGTGGGTGGCCAGCGCCGGCGGCACGCCCGGCGCCTACCAGCCCGGCGGCGCCCACGGCCGGCCGTTCGCCGAATTCGTGGCGCCGGTGGAACACGTGGCGCGCTTCTGCGGCATGCACTGGCTGCCGCCGTTCGTGGCCCACGGCGGCCACGCGCAAGACGACGACACGCTGCGCGCGCGCTGCGCGGCGCTGGCCGAGGTCGCCCGCGGCCACCAGGCCGCGCTGGGACTCGGCGCCGAAGAGGCCGCGGCATGAACCAGGCCATCCTTTTTCTCGCGGTGGCGCTGCTGGTCGTGCCGCTGGCGGTGCGGCTGGGGCTGGGCTCGGTGCTGGGCTATCTGGCGGCCGGCGTGGCGATCGGCCCGGTCGGGCTGGGGCTGGTGTCGGACCCGGCGGCGATCCTCCACACCTCCGAACTCGGCGTGGTGCTGATGCTCTTTGTGATCGGCCTGGAGCTGGAGCCGCAGCGCCTGTGGGCGATGCGCGCCGCGGTGTTTGGCGGCGGCACGGCGCAGATGCTGCTGTGCGCGGCGTTGCTGGCGCCGCTGGGCCTGCTGCTGGGCTGGAGCTGGCAGGCCACGCTGATCGGCGCGCTCGCGCTGGCGCTGTCGAGCACGGCGATCGCCGTCAACATCCTGCAGGAGCGCCACCTGATGGCCCTGCCCGAGGGGCGCCACGGCTTCTCGATGCTGCTGTTCCAGGACATCGCCGCCATTCCGCTGCTGGGGCTGGCCGCCGCGCTGGGCGTGGCGGGCGCGGCGGGGGCGGCCGGCGCTGGCGGCGACACCGCACCGGCCAGCCCGTGGTGGCTGCAGGTGGGCGCGGTGGCCGGCGTGGTGCTGGCCGGGCGGTATGTGGCCTACCCCGCCATGCGCTTCGTGGCGCGGCTGCCGGTGCGCGAGCTGTTCACCGCGCTGGCGCTGCTGCTGGTGCTGGGCGTGGCCGCGCTGATGCACGCGGTCGGCCTGTCGATGGGGCTGGGCGCGTTCATCGCCGGCGTGCTGCTGGCCAGCTCGCCCTACCGCCACGCGCTGGAGAACGACCTGCTGCCCTTCAAGGGGCTGCTGCTGGGCCTGTTCTTCATCGCGGTGGGCATGAGCATGCAGCTCGGCCTGCTGGCCAGCGCGCCGCTGAGCGTGGTCGGGGGGCTGCTGGCGGTGGTCGCGCTCAAGGCGCTGGGGCTGTGGCTGCTGGGCCGCCCGCTGGGCCTGCGCGGCCAGCCGCGGCTGCTGCTGGCGGTCGTGCTGTCGCAGGTGGGGGAGTTTGCGTTTGTGGTGCTGGCGGCGGCGCGCACCAGCGGTGCCATGCCCGCGGCCGACGCCGACCTGCTCACGCTGATCGCCGCGCTGTCGATGGCGACCACGCCGGTCCTGCTGCTGCTGTTTGACCGCTGGTGCCGCGCCGACCGCGCCAGCGCGCGCGCGGCCGACGCCATCGGCGAAGACGCGCACAGCCCCGTGCTGCTGGCCGGCTTCGGCCGCTACGGACAGATCGTGGCCCGCCTGCTGCTGGCCGCCGGCATCAAGCCCACCGTCATCGACCACGACGCCGACACGGTGGACAGCGCGCGGCGCTTCGGCTTCGAGGTGTATTTCGGCGACGCCACCCAGCCCGACCTGCTGACCGCGGCCGGCGCGGCGCAGGCGCGGGTGGTGGTGGTGGCCATTGACGACCCGGCGCAGGCCGACCGGGTGGTGCACACGGTGCGCGAGCGGTGGCCGCAGGCGCGCGTGGTCGCGCGGGCGCGCGACGCGGTGCATGCCCGCACCCTGCTCCTCGACGCCGGCGTGCACCACGTGCAGCGCGAGCTCTTTGAAAGCTCGCTGCGCAGCGGCCGCGCCACGCTGGAGGCGCTCGACGTCGACCCCTTCCACGCGCGGCAGATGGCCGACGACTTCCGCCGCTATTCCGAAGGCTTCCTGCGCCAGGCCGGGCCGATCCAGGCCAACGACGACGACCTGATCCGCCGCGTGCGGCAGGCGCGCGAGCAGTTCGAGCGCCAGATGCAGGAAGACCTGCGCCGCCAGCGCGCCCGCCTGGGCGGCGCCGGCTGGCAGCCGGACGCGGGCGGCGAGGCCGAACCGCCCCTCACGGCCGACACCCCGGCCACGCGCTGAGGGGCCCCAGCGCGCCGGGACGGGGTGGCGCCCGCTGCGCCGCCTCAGCGAGCGCGGGGCCGCACCTGCCCGTCGTGCTTGGCGTGGGCGATGCGGCGGCTGGCGCGGTCTTGCGCTTGTTCCACGCGCACGGCCTCGCGGCGGGTCACGTGGCCGTCGGCCTCGGTGCGGCGCTCCAGGCGGTTGATGTGGCGCTGCTGGTGCACCAGGTGGGCGGTTTCGCGGCGGGTGAGTTCGCCCGAGGCCACGCCGTCGCGGATGCGGTCGGCCTGACGGTCCTGCCGCGCGTCCACGCGGTCGGCCTGCGCGTCGGCCCAGCCGGCGCCGCCTTCGGCGTGGGCGGCGGCGGCGCCGAGGGCCAGCAACAGGCTCAGGCCCAGGCGGGCGGCGGTGGCGCGGGGCGCGGTGAACGAAGACGAAGCCATGGCGAATCCTCCAGAAGGGGTGTGTCCAGCGGCGGGCCCATCCCGCCGCCGCCCCGCCCGGGGGGTCGGCGCGCTGGCCGGTCCGTGGCGGGGTTGACGCTGAAACCGCCGCCGGTGCCACCGGCTTACGCGCCGCCACCCCAAACCCCGGCGCCGCGGCCGGGTTTGCCGCCCGCCGCGTAAGAGATCGGCGCGCGCCGGGTTTCAGCGTGGTCCGGCGCCTTTTCGGGCGCCCTCTTGCCGACCCTCGCCGATCCTTCCCGACCCTTGCCACCCCCCGCCATGCCCCAGCCCGTCCTCCCACCCGCCCGCCCTGGCCGCGGCTTTGCCGGCGCGCGGGCGCTGCTCGGCGCCGCGCTGCTTGGCCTGGCCGGCGCCGCCGCCGCGCAGGCCGGCCCGCCGCCGGCCGTGCCCGCCGTTCCCGACCCCCAGGCTTGGCAGCGCCTCACCCCCGCCGAGCAGGCCGAGCGCCGCGACGCGATCCGCCGCCAGCTGAAAAACGCCAGCCCCGAAGACCGCCAGGCCTTCCGCCGCGCCCTGCGCGAGCGCCTCGAAACCCTGCCGCCGGACCAGCGCCAGGCCCTCATCGGCGACGCCCGCGCCCGCTGGGATCGGCTCACGCCCGAGCAGCGCCAGGCCCTCGCCGCCCAGCGGCGCGAGCAGGTGCAGGCCATGAGCCCCGCCGAACGGCGCGAACTGCTGCGCCAGCGCCGCGAGCTGCTGGAGACAATGACCCCCGAAGAACGCGCCGCCCTGCGCGAGAAACTGCCGCTGCGATGAACGCCACCCTGCTCCTTCCGCCCGCGGCCCGGCCCGCGCCCGGCGCCGCCGGCCTGCTGTGGGCCGTGGCTGGCCTGATCGACCGCGCCCGCCGGG
>Ga0209278_1000468_pt1 | contig 31740 bp, 32 predicted proteins | sample JI81BgreenDNA_FD_187504 | JGI IMG/M metagenome (GOLD analysis project Ga0209278, IMG submission 187504) | Wastewater effluent complex algal communities from Wisconsin, to seasonally profile nutrient transformation and Carbon sequestration -... | ecosystem: Engineered > WWTP > Effluent > Algae...
CCGGCCTTGCGCAGCGTGTCGGCCACGGTGCCGGCATAGTCATCCGCATCCGAAACGATGGTCGCCACCACGGCCTGGCACGGCGCCAGCCAGGTTGGGAACCAGCCGGCGAAATGTTCGATCAGGATGCCGATGAAACGTTCATAGCTGCCCAGGATCGCCCGATGCAGCATCACCGGCCGGTGGCGGTTGCCGTCTTCGCCCACGTACGACGCATCCAGCCGTTCCGGCAGCACCGTATCAGTCTGGATCGTGCCGACCTGCCAGGTGCGGCCAATGGCGTCGGTCAGATGGAATTCCAGCTTTGGCGCATAGAAGGCGCCTTCGCCGGGCAGTTCTTCCCAGCCCCAATCGGCGTTGTCGCGCCCCGTGGTCTTCACGGCATCGCGCATCGACTGTTCGGACCAGTCCCACATCGCATCGCTGCCGAAGCGCTTTTCGGGCCGCAATGCCAGCTTGATGGCATAGCTGAACCCGCCCAGATCCTTGTAGACCACGTCGAGCAGATCGCAGAACGCCGCGATTTCGGCGACGATCTGATCCTGACGGCAGAAGATATGGCCATCGTCCTGCGTGAACTGGCGCACGCGCATCAGGCCGTGCAGGGCGCCGTGCGGCTCGTTGCGGTGGCAGCAGCCCATTTCGGCCATGCGCAGCGGCAGATCGCGGTAGGATTTGATGCCCTGGCGGAAGATCAGCACGTGCGCCGGGCAGTTCATCGGCTTCAGCGCCATCCACTGCGCGTCATTGCTCACCAGCGCGCCACCCTCGTCGTCGGTGTTGGGCACTTCGTCGGGGATGACGAACATGTTTTCGCGATACTTGCCCCAGTGGCCGGATTGTTCCCACTGGCGCGCGTCCATGATCTGCGGGGTTTTCACTTCCCTGTAGCCGGCCGGGTCCAGCCGGCGGCGCATATAGGCCTCCAGCTCGCGGTAGATGATGAAGCCGCGCGGGTGCCAGAACACGCTGCCATGGGCTTCTTCCTGCAGATGGAACAAGTCCATCTCGCGGCCCAGCTTGCGGTGGTCGCGCTTGGCGGCTTCCTCCAGCCGCAGCAGATGTGCGTCGAGCTGTTTCTTGTTCAGCCAGGCGGTGCCATAGACGCGGCTGAGCATGGCGTTCTTCTGATCGCCGCGCCAATAGGCGCCGGAAACCCGCGTCAGCTTGAAGGCCTGCGGGTCGAGCTTGCCGGTGGAGGGCAGGTGCGGCCCGCGGCACATGTCGAGCCAGTCATCGCCCGACCAGTACACGGTCAGATCCTCGTCACCCGGCAGTTCGGCGGCCCATTCGGCCTTGAAGCTTTCGCCCTGCTGCTTCCAGCGGCTGATCAGTTGCGCGCGGCTCCACACTTCGCGGCGCAGCGGCTTGTCGGCCTTGATGATGGCGCGCATCGCTTCTTCGATGGCCGGCAGGTCATCTTCGGTGAAGGGGCCGCGGCCGGCGGCGGGGGCGAAATCATAATAGAAGCCATCGTCGGTGGACGGGCCAAAGGTGATCTGGGTGCCGGGGAACAGGCCCTGCACAGCTTCGGCCAGCACGTGGGCGAAATCGTGGCGGGCCAGTTCCAGCGCGTCGGCTTCGTCCTTCGCCGTCACCAGCGCAAGCGCTGCATCGGCTTCGATTGGCCGCGACAGATCGACCAGTTCGCCATCAATCTTGGCTGCCAGCGCCGCCTTGGCCAAACCAGGCCCAATGCTGGCCGCCACGTCCGCACCGGTGGTGCCGCGCGTCACCTGGCGCTGCGAACCATCCGGAAGCGTGAGGGTGATGAGATCGGACATTGGTGGCCTTTGATTGCAAACAGTGCCGCCCAAGCAGCGGCTCGCCGCGCTTAGCCAAAAAAGCTGTCCCCCGCCACCCTTCAGCGCGCCGGGCTTGCAGGGGGCGGCGGTTTGGCGACTTGCAGTGAGCCCCGTGTCTTGGCAGGGATAGTGCCAATGTCAGCCCCGCCCGCCCGCCGCAGTGCCAAGAGCCGGCCCCTTTCGGGCCTGCTGCTGTGCGATGGCCGCCGCGAAGAGGTGGTGGTGACCGCGCATGAAAAGCGGCTGGTGATCAATGTGGAGGCGGATATCAGCGCCATTCCGATCACCCGCGTGCGCCGCGATGATGGCCTCAATCTGCGTCGCACCGACAACAAGGATTGGCGTATCCGCTTCGATACCGTGCCACCGCCCGATAGCTGGGTGCACGATCTGCCGCTGCTGGCGCCGGCCAATCCGCTGCGGCGGCTGGCGATCATCCTGCTGGCGCTGCTGGCCCTGATTGGTGCCGCCTGGTGGGCGGTGGGCGGAAACGATGTGGCACTGCCCAACCAAGCGCTGCCCGATCTGGCCAAGATGCTGCCCCGGCCGGGGCCACAATCCTTGCTGGGTTGACGGGCGCCAAGACCGCGATTGCCCCGTCTGGACGTTGGCTCGGGCTTCTGCCACGCTCAGCCCTTAATCGGATTGGGGGCAATCACATGGAACGCAGGCAGTTTCTGGCGGGGGCCGCCGCCTTTGCTCTCTCATCGCCAGCCGGCGCGCAGCTGCTGCCCGGCCCGGGCTTTGGCACGCCCTTGGGCACCAGCCCGTTTGGCCCCGATGTCTATCGCGCCCGCCGTGCGCGGCTGATGGCAGAGTTGAAGACCGGGCTGGCGGTGATACACGGTGCCACCGCGTTCGACGCGCCCGACAACACTTTGCTGGCCCCGTTCACGCAGAACGGCGATTTCGCCTGGCTGACTGGCATCATGGATGAACCCGGCGCCATTCTGGTGCTGGCACCCGGCGAGGCGGTGGTGAAGGAATGGCTGTTCCTGCCCTCTCGCGATGTCGAGATGGAGCGCGTGACGGTCGAGCGCCTGCCGCTGGGTTCGCTGATCGAGCAGCGCACCGGCATCCAGCGCGTGCAGCGCAGCACCCGGCTGGGCGGGCTGGTGACTCAGCTGGCCACCCGCGCCAAGGAACTGCATTTCCTGGGGCCGGTGGTTTCGGCCAATGCGCCGGTGCCCGAAACGCTGGAACTCTATCACAAGATCGCCGCCCGGGTGCCGGGCACCAGCATTCGTGATCAATCGGGCCTGTTGACGGCGCTGCGCAGCGTGAAGGAACCGCACGAGCTGGAGCTGATGCAAAAGGCGATGGCCGCCACCCGCGCCGGCCATGTCGCGGCCATGCGCAGCGTCAAACCCGGCATGAGCGAACGCCAGTTGCGCCGGGTGCTGGAGGAGGGCTTTGCCACCGCCGGCGGCACCGGCCTGGCCTACAACAGCATCGTGGCGGCCGGGCGAAACGCGGCGTCGTTGCACTATATCACCGAAACCGGGCCGATCCGCGACGGCGATCTGGTGCTGATCGATGCGGCGGCATCGGTGGGGCGTTATGCCTGCGATGTCACCCGCACCTTTCCCGCCAATGGCCGCTTCAGCGCCGCCCAGCGCAAGGATTACGAGCTGGTGCTTGCCGCACAAACCGCTGCCGAAGCGAAGCTGAAGGCCGGGGTGGCTTATGACGCGCTGGAAGACGCCGCCAAAGAGGTGTTCCGCAGAGCCGGGCGCATCGATGAATTCTATCACGGCCTTGGCCATTATGTCGGGCTGGATGTGCATGATCCGTTCGACCGATCGCAACCCATCCCGGCCGGCGCGGTGATCACCATCGAGCCCGGGCTTTATGCCCATGCCGCCAACCAGGGTATCCGCATCGAGGATCAATATCTGGTGACGGCAACGGGATCGGAGCGGATGTCGGCCGGCATCCCGCGCAGCATCGCCGAGATCGAAGCGGCCATGCGGGGGTGAAGTGAGATGATGCGGCGGATCATCGGATTGGGCCTGCTTGCCGGCCTGTCGTGGGCAAAGCCAGCGCTGGCGCAAGAGGCACGCTGCCCCGAGCCGGCGTGCGCTGCCGTGGCCGGTGGCCGCACCGAAGGCTGGGCGGCGCAGAGTCGGGCCGAGGTGATTGCGCGCAATGGCATGGTCACCTCCAGCCAGCCACTGGCAACCCAGGCCGGGCTCGCCATCCTGCGCCGGGGCGGCAATGCGGTGGATGCGGCGGTGGCGACGGCGGCGGTGCTGGGCGTGGTCGAACCGTTCAGCACCGGCATCGCCAGCGATCTGTTCATGATTGTCTGGGATGCCAAGTCGAAGAAACTGCATGCGCTGGCTGCTGCTGGCCCGGCCCCCACCGGGGCGACACCGCAGCGATATGCCGAACTGGGCTATGGCAAGGATCCCAAGAACTGGACGCTGGGTTCGGGCATGCCATCGGGCGGCATCCTCACCGTCACCGTGCCGGGCGCGGTGTGGGGCTGGGATGCGGCGCTGAAACGTTTTGGCAGCATGGGCTTTGCCGATGTGCTGGCCGATGCCGAATTTTATGCCCGCGACGGCTTTCCCGTGTCCTCGCGCATCGCCGATGACTGGACGGCGCTGCCGCGTGCGCTGCCGCTGAAAGCCTGCTGCACCGATCGCGACCCCGACACGCTGGCGGTGTGGACACCCGGCGGCAAGGGCCCGGCTGTGGGCGAGGTGTTCCGCAATCCCGGCCTCGCCCGTGCCTTCGCGTTGTTGCGCAAGCAAGGCCCCGATGCCTTCTACAAGGGCGATATCGCCCGCGCGATCCTGGCCAAATCAGCCCCGCTGGGCGGCACCATGACCGCGGCCGATCTGGCCGGCTACAAGGGGGAATGGGTCGATCTGGTCCACACACGCTATCGCAGCCATGATGTCTATGAACTGCCGCCGCCCGCGCAAAGCTGGGGCGCGCTTGAAATGCTCAACATCCTTGAAGCTTGCGTGCCGGTCTGGTCGCCGGGGCAGGATCTTGCCGCTTTGGGGCCAGCCAATCCGCGCTTTTGGCATTATCTCGTCGAGGCCAAGAAACTGGCCTATGCCGATCTCGCGGCGTGGAACGGGGATCCCAAGTTCGTCACTGTGCCGGTGGAACGGCTGACTTCGAAAGCCTATGCCGCTTCGCTGTGCAGCCGCGTCGATCCGGCGCGCGCCGCCATCACCAGGCCCGGCCCGGCCGATCGCACCGGCGACACCGTGGCGCTGGCCACTGCCGATGCCGCTGGCAATGTGGTGGCGATGATCAACAGCATTTCCTCGGTATGGGGATCGGGTCTGACGGTGAAGGAGTATGGCCTGATCCTGCACAATCGCGGCGTGCAGTTCAGCCTCGATCCGGCCAGCCCCAACATCATCGCGCCGGGCAAGCGCCCCTATCACACGCTGGCCGCCGGTTTCGTGTTGAAGGATGGTGCGCCGCTCTTGTCGCTGCTGCTGATGGGCGGCGACATGCAGGCGCAAGGCCATGGCCAGGTGCTGGTCAACATGCTTGATCTGGGCGCCAATGTGCAGATGGCGACCGACATGGCACGCTTCCGTCACGGCCAGGTGTCTGACCAGCTCACGCTGGAGCCGGCGCTGGATGCGCTGGTGGGCGCCGATCTGAAGGCGATGGGCCATCGGCTGGGCCCGCCCGGCAGCGGCGCGATGGGCGGCTATCAGGCGATCCGCATCGAGAACGACAAGGACGGCAAGCCGGTCTATCGCGCCGGTTCCGATCACCGCAAGGATGGCCAGGCCGCCGGCTGGTAACGGGCTGATGCTTGGCTTATGCGACGTGGCATGAGCAGCCTTTCCCATAACGGTGCCAGCCTTGCCTATCGCTTCACGCCCGGCGATGGCCCGCTCGTCGTCTTCCTGCCCGGTTACATGAGCGACATGACCGGATCGAAGGCCGAAGCGTTGAGCGATTGGGCGCGCGCGCAGGGCCGGGCGTTTCTGCGGCTGGATTATTCCGGCTGTGGGGCGAGCGGCGGCGAATTCCTGGATGGCAGCATTGGCCGCTGGACCGATGATGTGCTGGCGCTGGTCAATCATGTCTGGCCACATGGCAAAGTCGTGCTGGTGGGAAGTTCGATGGGCGGCTGGATTGCGCTGCTGGCGGGCCGGGCGTTGAAGGATCGGCTGGCCGGGCTGGTGGGCGTGGCGGCAGCGCCGGATTTCACCGTGTGGGGGCTGAAGCTGGGTGAGGCCGAGCGGCGGCAGTTGCAGGCGCAAGGCTATTTCACGCGCCCATCCGACTATGGCGAACCCTATCGTTATTCCCGCACGCTGATCGACGATGCGCGCACCCATTTGTTGCTCGATGGCCAGATCGGCATCACGGCACCGGTGCGGCTGCTGCATGGCCAGCGGGATGAGGCGGTGCCGTGGCGCCTGTCGCTCGACATCGCGGCGCGGCTGCAGAGCGCGGAAGTTCAGGTGCGGCTCATCAAGAATGGTGATCATCGGCTTTCCCGCGAGGCCGATATTGCCGCGCTGATCGCCACTGTCGAGGAACTGCTTTGAAGTACCTGGCCCTCATGGCGCTGCTCGTCGCCACCCCGGCTTGGTCGGCACCGTCGGACCCGACGCGCTATGCCGCCTGCATCGAACTGGCGGGAAAGGATCCGGCGCGCGCCATGCAGATGGCCTATGCCTGGCGCATCGAAGGTGGCGGCGTGGCACCGCGCCATTGCCTGGCCGTGGCCCAGATGCACGCCCGCCATCACGAGGCGGCGCTGAAGAATTATGAGGCGGCCGGCGAAGCCAGCGAGGCGGCCCGCGATGGCCAGGCCATTGCGCTGTGGCGGCAGGCGGCAGACGCGGCGATGATTGCCGAACAGCCGGCGGACGCGGTGCGCTTCCTCACCCGCGCTCTGGCGCGGCCGGGTGGCGCCGAACTCAGCCCGCGCGCCGAAGCCGATCTGCTCACCACCCGCGCCGAAGCGCAGGTGGCAGCCGGCAAGCCCGATCTGGCGATGGCCGATCTCACCCGCGCCACCACGCTTTCGCCCGACTATTTCACGCCGTGGCTGCTGAAGGCGACACTGGCGCGGCGCGGCGGTGATCTGGCTGGGGCCGAAGCCGCTTTGCTGAAGGCCGCTGCGCTGGCGCCGGACTCGGCCGATGTTGAACTTGAAGCCGGCAACATCGCTGCGGCCAAGGGCGACACGGCGCTGGCCCGGCAGGCCTGGGAAGCGGCTGCCGCCGACGCGCCCGATACCCCGGCAGGGCAGGCAGCCGCTGCCGCGCTTGGTCGCATGAACGCCGCCCTGCCTGAAAAGCCACTGACGGACGGGGCGCTGCCTGCTACACCGCGCTGATGGCTCGTTCCGAATATCGTTTCGCTTGGTCCGCCCGCGCCCGCTATGCCGAGGTGGACGCGCAGGCGGTGGTGTTCAACAGCCGCTACCTTGAGTATTTCGATATCGGCATTACCGAATATTTCCGTGCGGCCGGTCTCTTTCCGGAGCCGAACCTGCAGGGCGCGCCTGAACTGCACGTGGTGAAGGCCGAGGTTGTCTATCACGCGCCGGTGCTGCTCGATGAGGAAATGGCGATCTGCGTGCGTTGCGAGAAAATCGGCCGCACGTCGCTGACATTCGCGTTTGAAGTGCATGGTTTGGCGGGCGGGCCAGGCGGCGAGGATCTGCGCGCCAGCGGCACCGAAGTGCAGGTGCATGTTGATGAACCACGCGGCCGGCCGACGCCAGTGCCCGACGCCGTGGTGGCCCTGTTCGAAGCCTATGAAGGACGCGTGCTGAAATGAAATATCTCCATACCATGATCCGGGTTTCGGATGTGGCCGAAACGCTGCGCTTCTTCGAACTGCTCGGGCTCAAGGAATTGCGCCGTTATGACAACGAGGCCGGGCGCTTCAGCCTGATCTTCCTGGCGGCACCCGGTGATGAAGACGCCCAGGTCGAACTGACCCACAATTGGGATGAGAGCGGCTACACCGGCGGGCGCAATTTCGGCCATCTCGCCTATGCGGTGGATGATATCTATGCCGCCTGCCAGCGCCTGATGGACGGCGGCGTGACCATAAACCGGCCGCCGCGCGATGGCCGCATGGCGTTCGTGAAATCGCCGGACGGGATTTCGGTGGAACTGCTACAGGCCGGCCCGGCGCTGCCAGCAGCCGAGCCGTGGGTTTCCGCGCCCAACATTGGGAGCTGGTGAGATGCTCGACATCGTTGGCGTGTCGGTGCTGCATGACAATTATGTCTGGCTGGCCCATGATGCCGCCAGCGGTGAAACGGCGGTGATCGACCCCGCAGTCGCCGGCCCGGTGCTGGAAGCCGCCACCAGCCGGGGCTGGAAGATCACCCAGATCCTGAACACCCACTGGCATCCCGATCATGTGGGCGGCAATGCCGATATCGTGGCCGCCACGGGTGCAAAGGTAACTGGCCCGCAGGCCGAAGCCGCCAAGATACCGCACATCAGCCGCGCAGTGGTGGAAGGCGATACGGTGCAGATCGGCAGCAGCATCGGCCGGGTGATCGATTGCCCGGCGCACACGGCGGGCCACAATGCCTATGCCTTCGAAGGCGCGCTGTTTTGCGGCGACACGCTGTTTGCCATGGGCTGCGGCCGGCTGTTCGAAGGCACGGCGGAACAGATGCATGCCGCGCTGGCCAAGTTCATGGCGCTGCCGCCGCGCACCCTGGTGTATTGCGCGCATGAATATACCCAATCCAATGCGCGCTTTGCCCTGACGGTGGAGCCGGAGAACGATGCGCTGGTGCGGCGCGCCCAAGCCGTGGACCGGCTGCGTGAACGCGGCGATCCCACCGTGCCGTTCAGTCTGGCCATGGAAGCCGCGACCAATCCGTTCGTGCGCGCCGGCAGCGTGGCCGAACTGGCGCGGCGGCGCAGCGCCAAGGACAATTTCCGCGGATGATGTGTTCAGCGACGATACAGCGAGCGGAGGGCATCACTTCAGGCATGATCAGAAACGCGCTTCTCCTTGCTGCGCTGCTCGCGGCAGCCCCGGCGCTGGCCGGTGACGATCCGCCCGCCAAGCCAGCCGAATTCAAGGCCGAAACCCGCGATTGTTTGCAAACGCGCAGCATCCTGCAGGCGCAGGCCGCCCCCGATGGCAAATGGTATGCCCGGCTGCGCGATGGCCGCTGGTGGCGAAACAACATGGTGTGTCCCACCCTGCAGCCGCGCCGTGCGCTGGTGCACAGCAGCCCGATCGGCAGCCAGTGCCGCGGCGATATCGTGCAGGTGATCGATTTCAACCTGGGCGGCGTCAATTTCGGCGGCTGCGGCCTGGGCAATTGGGAACGCGTTGCCGGGCCGCCCGGCAAGCCAGCGAAGAAGGCCAAGTCCGAAGACTGACCCTCAGCCCCGCGCGTCGAGCCTTGCCAGAATCGCATCCCAGATGCGCGCTGGCGTGTCGGTGCCGTTGAACCGGTCGATGGCGCGGATGCCGGTGGGGGAAGTGACGTTGATCTCGGTCAGGTATCCCCCGATCACGTCGATGCCGACAAAGATCAGCCCGCGCTTTTTCAGCTCAGGGCCAAGCCGGGCGCAGATTTCCTGTTCCCGCGCCGTCAGTTCTGTCGGCTGGGCGCTGCCGCCGGCAGCAAGGTTGGAACGGATTTCGCCCTTTTTCGGCAGGCGGTTGATGGCGCCGGCCGGCTCGCCGTCCACCAGCACGATGCGCTTGTCGCCTTCGGCCACGCTGGGCAGGAACGCCTGCACCATGAATGGCTCACGCCACACACTGCTGAACAGTTCAACCAGCGCCGGCAGATTGCCGTCGGTCTTGTCGATCAGGAACACGGCAGTGCCGGCGTTGCCATAGAGCGGCTTCACCACGATGGCGCCATGGCGGGCGCGGAAATCCATGGCTTCCTCAAGGCTTTTGGTCACCAGCGTTGGCGGCATCAGATCGGGGAAGCGCAGCACGAACAATTTTTCCGGCGCGTTGCGCACTTCGGCCGGATCGTTGACCACCAGCACCCGGTCCTGGATCTGCTCCAGCAAGTGGGTGGCGGTGATATAGCCCATGTCGAACGGCGGATCCTGCCGCATCAGCACCACATCGGCTTCATCGGCCAGATCGACGGTGCGCGGATCGCCCAGCCATTCATAATGGGCGCCCGCCTGGTTGATCACCTTCAGCGGCCGGGCCTTGGCGCGCACGCGGCCATTTTCGGCCGAAAGATCATCAGCCAGATAATGGATCAGCGTGGCGCCGCGCGCCTGGGCTTCCAGCATCAGGGCGAAACTGGAATCGCCACCGATGTTGATGGTTTCGATCGGGTCCATCTGAACCGCGACGCGCATGGTCATTGTGCAGGCCTTTTCAATTTTCGGATCTTGCCAGGGTGGCGAGCGTGGCACGGATACGGTCGCCCACCTGGGCGTCGTGGGTGGTTTCCAGCATGGCGGCGAGGCTGGCGCGGGCGGCGGCCAGGCGGCCGATGCGCTGTTCCAGCCGGGCGCGTTCCCACCACAGGCCGGCCTGATCCGGCGCAATGGTGGTCAGCCGTTCATACAGGGTCAGCGCCCGCCCGGTATCGCCATTCAGGCGCGCGCGGCTGGCCTGGTTGGAAACCATGCGCACCAGCATCTGGCGGTTGTTCATCGCCGGAAAGCCGCCCACGATTGGCGCACCGCCGGCCTGGCGGGCAATATCGGCCGCCCGGGCTGCCGTCACGCTGATACCGTGTTCGAACGGATCGAGCAGCGCCGATTCGCCGCCGCCATGCACTTCCACCAGCACATGGCCGGGCAGGGCCAGCGCATCGGCCCGCCAGCCAATGCGCCGGGCCAGCGCGACATACAGGATCGACAGCGAAATCGGCAGGCCGCGGCTGCGCGTCGCCACCGCCACCAGATCGGCATTCAGGGGATTGTCGTAATCCTGGGTGTCGCCGCTCAGCCCGGCTTCGCCAGCGATCAGGCTGGCCAACCGCAGGGCCCGGCCCTTGGCGGTGGACGGCGCCAGATCACGTTGCAGGCTCACCGCCCAGCCCGTCATCAGCCGGCGCAATTTGTCCGCATCAGCGCGCGGATTGTCGGCCAGGCTCAGCGCGATGCCGGCCTCGATCACATCGATATCGGCATCATCCATCAGGCCAATTGTTGCGAGTAACATCACATCTCTTCCCGCCAGATGGCGATCAAATGCCGGGGCCGTGCCCACGGTGTGACCACCACCGCGTCGTGCCGGATCACCGCGCCCGGCCAGCCATAGCGTGTTGCCAGCCAGCGGGCGGCTGCCTGGCAACGCCGCGCCTGCTCACGATGCAGCGCCGCCACGCCGGAGTCGAGAGTGGGCCGCGCTTTCACCTCCACAAACACCAGCGCATCGCGGCGGCGCAGCAGCAGATCAATCTCCCCACCCGGCGTTTTCAGGCGCCGGCCAATAAGGCGATAGCCCTTTGCGATCAACCATATGGCAGCGATCTGCTCAGCCACCCGCCCCCATCTTTCACTGGCCCGCCGTTCATTGGCCTGACGCTGCCGGTCAACCATCTTTCAGGGCCAGGGCACGGGCATAGACATCGGTTTTTGACAGGCCCAGCCGGTCGGCCACCGCCTTGGCCGCATCCTTCACCCGCATCGTCGCCAAGGCGGCCTGCAGGGCCGAATCAAGATCGTCGGCGGTGGCAACGGGCGGCGGCAGCGGCGGGCCGACGAGCACGACAATCTCGCCCTTGGGCGGTGCATCCGCCCAGCGCGCGGCCAGGTCGGAAAGCGTGCCGGTCACCATCTCTTCGAATTTCTTGGTGAGTTCGCGGCCCACGGCGGCCGGGCGATCGCCCAGCCCAGCGTGCAGCGCCGCCAGCGTGACGGCGAGACGCGGGCCGGATTCGTAGAAGGCGAGCGTGGCCGGCACGTTTGCCAGCTCGGCAATCACGTCGGCCTTGGCCTTCTCCTTGGCGGGCAGGAAGCCGGCGAACAGGAAACGATCGGTGGGCAGGCCGGCGATGGAGAGCGCTGCAATGACGGCCGAGGGGCCGGGCACCGTCACCACATTCACGCCTGCCGTGCGCGCTTCGGCGACCAGCTTGTAGCCCGGATCGGAAATCAGCGGCGTGCCGGCATCGGATACCAGCGCCACCGGTTCGGCCAGCGCCCGCATGATCAGGCCGGGGCGGGCCCGGGCGGCGTTATGATCATGATAAGGCAGCATCTTCGTCTTGATGCCGAAATGTCCAAGCAACTTGCCGGTCACCCGTGTATCCTCAGCTGCGATCAGGCTGGCGCGGGCCAGCACCAGCAGGGCGCGGGCGGTGATATCCATGAGATTGCCGATTGGCGTCGCAACGATGTAAAGCCCCGGCGCAAGCGCTGCTTCAGGCAGGGCGTCGGGATCGAAAGAAGGGTGCAGGCTCACATGGCTATCAAGAGCCGGGTTGGAAGCGGCTGGCAAGTGGTTCGGGCGGGCGTGATTGGCCTTGGCCTGCTGGTTGCAGCCTGTTCGACCCCGAAAAAGGCCCCGAACGTGGTGGCCGCGCCGCCGCCGCCGGTGGTGGTCGCGCCCAAGCCGGTGCCGCTGCCGGAAGCGCGGTTGAACAAGGTGGCGCTGCTGGTGCCGCTGACGGGACCCAATGCGGCGCTGGGCGAATCCATCGCCAATGCCGCCGCGCTGGCCATGGCCGATCTGGGCAAGCCGCAGGTGCAATTGCTCAGTTTCGATACGGCGCCCGGCGCGGGCGAGGCGGCCGCCAAGGCGATGGCGGCCGGCGCCGGCCTGATCCTGGGGCCGCTGCTGGCCAGTGATGTGCCGGCGGTAACGGCGGCGGTGGCCGGACGGCCGGTGCCGATCCTGTCCTTCTCCAACGATGCCGGCGTGGCGGGCGGTGATGTGTTCGTGATGGGTTTTCAGCCCGGCGCTGCGATTGGCCGGGTGATTGCCTATGCCCGCAGCCGCGGCATTGATCGTTTTGCCGCGCTGGTGCCGCAAGGCGCCTATGGCCAGCGCGCGCAATTGGCCTTCGTGAAGGCGGTGAATGATTCGGGTGGGCGATCCACAGCGGTTGTTTCCTATGCCCGCGATCCGGCCAAGCTGGCGGCAGCAGCGGCGCAGGTGACCAATTATGATGCCCGCGTGCGCGCCAGCGGCAAGCCGCAGATCCGCGCCGATGGCACGGTGGCGCGTGTGGCCGGGGCGCTGGCACCGGTGCCGTTCCAGGCGCTGATGATCGCCGATTCCGGCGCGGCGGCAGCGCGTTTTCTCACGCCGCTGGCGCGTTATGGTGCGGCGCCGGGGCAGGTCGTGATCCTGGGCACGGAATTGTGGAACAACGAACCCGGCCTGGCCCGCGTGCCGGCGCTGAAGGGCGCGCTTTATGCCACCGTGTCGGATGCGCGCTTCAACAGCCTAGCAGCGCGCTACCGGGCCAAGCATGGCACCAACCCGTCGCGGCTGGCCTCGCTGGGCTATGACGCGGTGCTGCTGGCCAGCAGCCTGGCGGCGCGTTGGCCGCTGGGCCAGCCCTTCCCGCGCGGCGCGCTGCTGGCGCGGGATGGCTTTGCCGGTATCGACGGCGCCTTCCGCTTCACCCCGTCGGGCGTGGCAGAGCGGGCGCTGGAAGTGGATCAGCTGGGCACGGGCACCGTTTCGCCGGCGCCGAACAGCTTCTAACGCGCGATTTCGGCCAGCACGGCGTTGGCCAACGGCCAGCCGGCAGCGGTGAGGCGCAAGCCGCGCGCGTCGCTGGTCAGCAATCCCTGTTCGGCCAGCCGGGCGACGGCATCGGGCTTCACTGCGTCGGCCAGCGTCGTACCGCAGCGCGTCGCAAAACGCGCCGCGTCCAGCCCTTCGGCCAGCCGCAGCCCCATCACCAGTGCTTCCGTCGTGCGTTCCTGCACGGTGAGCGGCGTTTCGCTTTCCATGCCGTGGCCGCCTTCATTCACGCCAGCCAGCCAGTGCTCCGGTTTCTTGCGGCGCAACGTGGCCACGCCCTCGCGCCGGCCATGCGCGCCCGGGCCGATGCCGGCATAATCGCCATAGCGCCAATAGGTGAGATTGTGGCGGCTCTCCATGCCGGGGGCGGCGTGGTTGGAGATTTCATAGGCCGGCACCCCCGCTGCGGCCGTGATCGCCTGCGTCATGGCGAACAGATCGGCGCTGGTATCATCATCCGGCATCACCAATTGCCCCCGCGCGTGCAGGGCGGCAAAGCGCGTGCCGGGTTCGATGGTGAGCTGGTAGAGCGACAGGTGGGTGGTGCCGAAGCCGAGGGCGCGGGAGAGTTCCGCCTGCCAGCTTTCCCGCGTCATGCCGGGCCGATCATAGATGAGATCGAAACTGACCCTGCCGAAGGTGGCTTGCGCGACATCAAGCGCCGCCAGCGCGGCGGCGACGTCGTGCGGGCGGCCAAGCAGTTTGAGCGCCGCATCGTCGAGGGCCTGCACGCCAAGGCTCAGCCGGTTCACCCCGGCGCTGGCGAAGCCGGCAAAACGACCAGCCTCGACGCTCGACGGATTGGCTTCCAGCGTGATTTCGAGATCGGGTTCGGGCGTCCAGTGCTGGCACGCCGCCTCGATGATGGCCGCAACCGTGGCGGGCGGCATCAGGCTGGGGGTGCCGCCGCCGAAGAAGATGCTGGCCAGCCGGCGGCCGGGCAGGCGGGCGGCTTCAAACGCCAGATCGGCAAGCAGGGCGGCCTGCCATGCGGCCTGATCCACCGCCTCGCGGACATGGCTGTTGAAATCGCAATAGGGGCATTTGGTGACGCAAAACGGCCAGTGGACGTAAAGCGCGACAGGTGGGGCAGGTGCCATTTTCCGGGCCATCACAATCCGCTCATGCCGAGCTTGTCGAGGCACCGGCCGACTGTGGCGCGTGCCTCGACAAGCTCGGCATGAGCGGGATTGGACATGATCTCAGTTAGCCGGCTACCGGCGGCAACAGCGCGTCCAGCTGCCGGAAGGCCCGGGCGCGGTGGTTGTCGGCTTCCTTGTCCGCACGGGGCATCTCGCCATAGGTCTGCGCCTTGCCGTCCATCAGGAACATCGGGTCATAGCCAAAGCCGTTCTGCCCGCGCGGCGGCCAGACCAGCGTGCCGTCAACCCGGCCTTCCACCACCTCGGTATGGCCATCGGGCCAGGCCACGCACAAAGCGCAGATGAAATGGGCTGTGCGGGGATTAGTTCCCAGCTCATCGTTCACCCGCGCCATGGCGACACTGAAGTCTTTCCCCGGCCCAGCCCAACGCGCCGAATAGATGCCGGGCGCGCCGCCAAGCGCGTCCACGCACAGGCCGCTGTCATCGGCAATCGCCGGCAGGCCGCTCAGCGTCGCAGCCGAGAGCGCCTTCAACCGGGCATTGCCGATGAAGCTCGTTTCCGTCTCGTCCGGCTCCGGCAGGCCCAGTTCGCCGGCCGACACCACGTCCAGCCCATGCGGGTTCAGCAGTTCGGCCAGTTCCACCACCTTGCCGGGGTTGTGCGTGGCCAGCACCAGCCTGCCCGGCAGCAGCTGCCTCACCGGCCGACCGCCTTCAGCTGGGCGGCAAACACCTCGTTGCAGCCGATGCGGGCCAGGCGCAGCAGGCGCAGCAGCGCTTCCTCGTCGAACGGCTCACCTTCCGCGGTGCCTTGCACTTCCACGATGCCGGCCTGATTGGTCAGCACGAAATTGGCGTCGGTGCCGGCAGCGCTGTCTTCGATATAATCAAGATCGAGTACCGGATTGCCATTGTAGATCCCGCACGAAATCGCCGCCACCTGAAGGCTGAGCGGATCGCCGGCCAGCGGCGTCTTGGCGTGGATCGCGTCGATGGCGAGGCGCAGGGCCACCCAGGCGCCGGAAATCGCCGCCGTCCGCGTGCCGCCATCGGCCTGGATCACGTCGCAATCCAGCGTGATCTGGCGTTCGCCCAGCAGCACCAGATCGGTGACAGCGCGCAAACTGCGCCCGATCAGGCGCTGAATTTCCTGGGTGCGGCCCGATTGCTTGCCCTTGGCGGCTTCCCGCTGGCCGCGGGTGTGGGTGGCGCGCGGCAGCATGCCATATTCCGCCGTCACCCAGCCCTTGCCGCCACCGCGCAGCCACGGCGGCACCCGGTCTTCCACGCTGGCCGTCACCAGCACATGGGTGTTGCCGAATTTCACCAGGCACGATCCTTCGGCGTGGGCGGAAAAGCCGGGGATCATCTCGATGGTGCGCATCTGATCGGGGGCGCGGCCTGATGGGCGCATCGAAGAGTGCATGGGGGGCGTGTCTTTCCTGATTGCTGTTGGGTGGGCCTTATTGCGTGGGGGCTCTGAAGGGAAGCGCCCATTGCGCCGCGTGCCCACGCACCTTAGATTGCGCCCATGCAGCCAACGAACCAGCAGACCTTGGCGCTGGCCGAGCTCAACACGCGAGCGCGCGAGATTTTCCGGCAGATTGTCGATGCCTATCTGGTGTCGGGTGCGCCGGTGGGCAGCCGCACGCTGTCAAAAGGCGGGTTGGGCCTGTCGCCGGCTTCGATCCGCAACGTGATGCAGGATCTGGAGGAACTCGGCCTGCTCGCCGCGCCGCACACCTCCGCCGGGCGGTTGCCAACCGAGCTTGGCCTCAGGATGTTCGTCGATGGCATGATGCAGGCCGCCGAACCGTCGCAGGATGAGCGCGCCGCGCTGGAAGCCGGGCTGGCGCCGGGCGTGGCCATGGAAGAAGCGCTGACCCGCACCACCGCCGCCTTGTCGGGCCTGTCGCAGTGTGCCGGGCTGGTGCTGGTGCCGGCGCGCGAACTTATCATTCGCCAGATCAGTTTCGTGCCGCTGTCTCCCTCCCGCGCGCTGGTGGTGCTGGTGGGGGCCGATGGCAGCGTCGAAAACCGCCTGCTCGATCTGCCGTCCGGTGTGCTGCCGGCCAGCCTGGAGGCGGCGGCCAATTATATCAGCACGCGGCTGGCCGGGCTCACCCTGGCCGAAGCCATGGCGCGCATGGATCAGGAAATCGCCCGCGATCGGGCCATGCTGGATACACTCACCCAAACGGCGGTGGCGGCCGGGCTGGCGGCGTGGTCGTCCGATGCCGCCGCCCGCCCGGTGCTGATCGTGCGCGGCCAGGCCAATCTGGTGGAAGACGTGGTGGATGTGGAGCGCGTGCGCCAGCTGCTGGATGATCTGGAAGACAAGGGCGAGCTGATCCGCCTGCTTGATCGCGCCCGCAACGCCGAATCCACCCGCATCTTCATCGGCGCCGAATCGCGGCTGTTCTCGCTTTCGGGTTCCAGCGTCATTGCCGCACCCTATCGCGGGAACGATGGCAAGGTGATCGGCGTTGTGGGGGTTATCGGGCCGACGCGGTTGAACTATGCACGCGTCATCCCCATGGTGGATTACACCGCACGAACCCTGAGCAGACTGGTATCATGACAGACACAACTGAAAATTCCGGTACGACTGAAAACACCGAAACCCCGGAAACCGAAGCGCCCGAAGCGGCCGCGCCGGAAATCGATCTGGCCGAAGCGCTGCTGGCCAAGGATCAGGAAATCGCCGATCTGAAGGATCGCGTGCTGCGCACCCTGGCCGATCTGGAAAACACCCGTCGCCGGCTGGAGCGCGACAAGGCCGAAGCCACCCAATATGCTGTCACCGGTTTTGCCCGCGACATGCTGGCCGTGGCCGAAAATCTGCGCCGCGCCGTGGCCGCGCTGCCGGCCGAAGGCTTTGACAATGTGCGCGCCGGCATCGAGGCGACCGAGCGCGAATTGCTGGCGATCTTTGGCCGGCAAGGGATTGCCCGTATTGAAATCACCGCCGGTGAACCGCTTGATCCCAATCGCCATCAGGCGATGCTGGAGGTGGAAAGTGACATGGACGCCGGCAGTGTGGTGGCCGAACTGGCCAGTGGCTGGACTATCCGTGATCGCCTGCTGCGTCCGGCGATGGTGAGCGTTGCGCGCGCCGGCTGACGCCTGCGCGTCGCGGGGGTGAGTGTTGCGCGCGCCAACGGGTAACCGCGAAGGCGGCTGCTGCGAACCGGCAGCGGACGGCAAGTGGGTGGGGGCGACCTCTTGGCTTGTTTCCGTTTCGGGAGCGGGTGCATGTGGTTGTTGGACAAATTCTTTCGCCGGGTTGTGCGCGATGGCGAACTGATCGTCATCGCGGCGGACGGGAAGGCGTATCAATATGGTCGGCCGCGCGACGGCCATGCCCCCGTGCAGGTGCGGCTGACCGACAGCGCCACCGCCCGCGCCATCGCCATCAATCCGGCGCTGGGCGCTGGCGAAGCCTATATGGATGGCCGGCTGCTGGTGGAGCAGGGCGATATTCTTGCCTTGCTCGATCTCATCATCTTCAATCTGCGCTGGCAGCGGGACAATCCGGTGCGCTTTGCGCTGTGGCGGCAGGCAAGGGTGGCGGCCTGGTGGGACGGGATCAACCTCGAACGCCGATCGAAACGCAACGTTGCCCATCATTATGATCTTGATGATCGGCTTTATGATCTCTTCCTCGATCCCCACCGGCAGTATAGCTGCGCCTATTGGGCGCCCGGCATCACCACGCTGGAAGCGGCGCAGGAAGCCAAGCTCGCCCATATCGCCGCCAAGCTTGATCTGAAGCCGGGGCAACGCGTGCTCGATATCGGCTGCGGTTGGGGCGGGCTGGCGCGTTATCTGCACAAGGTGTCGGGCGCGCAGGTGCTGGGCGTGACCCTCTCAGAAGAGCAATTGGCCTATGCCCGCGCCGAAACCGCGCGGCAGGGGCTGACGGGCGTTGATTTCCAGCTGATCGATTATCGCGCTGTCACCGGCACGTTTGATCGCATCGTTTCGGTCGGCATGTTCGAACATGTCGGCCTGCCGCATTATCAGACCTTCTTTGACACGGTGGAACGCCTGCTGACGCCCGATGGCGTGGTCCTGCTGCACACCATCGCGCGCGCCGACGGGCCGGGGGCAACCGATCCATGGACCGCCAAATATATCTTCCCTGGCGGCTATGCCCCGGCGCTGTCGCAGATCGTGCCGGCGGTGGAGCGGGCCTGGCTGTGGATCACCGATGTGGAGGTGCTGCGCCTGCATTATGCTCATACGCTGAAGGCCTGGTATGACCGCTGCGCCGAACAGGAAGCGGCGATCACCGCGATCTATGACGCACGTTTCTATCGCATGTGGATGTTCTACTTGGCGTCGGCCTGGTGCGCCTTCGTGCACGATGGCCACATGAACGTGCAGGTGCAGATGACCAAGCGACGGGATACGCTGCCCTTGAGCCGGGATTATATGCGCGATGTGGAAAAGGGCCTGCCGGGCGGGGTGGGGTGAGAAGATTGTGCGGTGCCTCGACAAGCTCGGCATGAGCGGTTTTGGTTTTTGGCACCTGGCTCAACCCGCTCATGCCGAGCTTGTCGAGGCACGCACCACCTGTGCCGATAACCCTCAATCCACCCAGCCCAATTCCTTCTCTGCCGCCCGCTTGTCCAGTTCCGCCCGGCTGATCTTTTCCGATGCCGATTTCAGCTGGCCGCAAGCCGCCATGATGTCCCGCCCGCGCGGGGTGCGCACCGGGGCGCTGATGCCGGCCTTGAAGATGATGTCCGAAAAGGCGCGGATGCGTTCCGGCGACGAACATTCATAGATGCTGCCCGGCCACGGGTTGAACGGGATCAGGTTCACCTTGGCCGGCAGGCGATATTTGCGGATCAGCCGCACCAGCTCGTGGGCATCCTCGTCGCTGTCGTTCTTGCCGGCCAGCATGACATATTCAAAGGTGATGCGCCGCGCGTTGTTGACGCCGGGATAATCGGCGCAGGCCTGCAGCAATTGTTCGATGCCGTATTTCTTGTTGATCGGCACGATCTCGTCGCGGATTTCCTTGGTGACGGCATGAAGGGATACGGCCAGATTGACGCCGATCTCCTTGCCGGCCTTGGCCATCATCGGCACCACGCCACTGGTCGACAATGTGATGCGGCGCTTGGACAGGCCCAAGCCTTCGCCGTCCATGACGATCTGCAGCGCATCACGCACATTGTCGAAGTTATACAGCGGCTCGCCCATGCCCATCATCACGATGTTGGTGAGCATGCGGCCTTCCGACGTGTAGTTGCTGCCCGCATTGTGCGCGCCGGGGATCCACGGCACATCATCCTCGTCCAGATCATCGGCGGCATCGCTGGTGGTGGGGCGGGTAATCGGCACCGGCGTGGCGCCCGGCCATTCACCCAGCGCATCGCGCGCCAGCATGACCTGGCCCACGATTTCGGCGGCCGTCAGGTTGCGCACCAGCTTCATCGTGCCGGTGTGGCAGAAACGGCAATTGAGCGTGCAGCCGACCTGCGATGAGACGCACAACGTGCCGCGCCAGGCATCGGGAATGAACACGCATTCGGCTTCCTCGCCATCGCCAAAGCGCAGCAGCCACTTGCGGGTGCCGTCGTTTGACACTTGCGCCGTCACCACTTCCGGGCGGCCGACGACGAAATGTTCATCCAGCAGGGCGCGCGTGTCCTTGGCGATGTTGGCCATCGCCGAAATTTCGGTGACGCCGCGGTGATAGAGCCAGTGCCACACCTGGCTGGCGCGCATGTTGACCTGCTTGGCCGGCAGGCCAATATCGGCCAGCGCGGCGCGCAGCTGTTCCTTGGACAGGCCGATCAGGGCGCGCTTGCCATCGGCACGGGCCACCGCCTTGCGCGGCAGCACCATCGGATCAGACGGGCCGGGGATGGGCATCACGCCTGCTGGCAGGGCCATCTCGTCGTTCGTCGGGGGGGTATCGTTCATCATCGCGCGGCTCATATCGCAAAATGCCGGCAGCGTAAAACCGCTTGCAGTGTCACGCTTACCCAGCGAAACCGAGCAGGGGCAGCAAGGGGTTCGTAATGCAGGCAATTTTGTCCAACCGCAATCTGGCCATGGCCACAGCAGCACTGTTGGCGGTGGTGCTGGTGGCGGTGGTGCGCGGGGCCAGCCAGTTTCCGGGCCTGCCGCTGCTGGTGCAGATCCACCTGGCCAGCATGATCATCATCATGGGGCTAACCGTGCCGATGCTGTTGGGGCCAAAGGGCACGCCGCGCCATCGCCTGCTGGGCCGCATCTGGGCGGCGCTCATGCTGGGCAACGCGCTGCTCACCCTGTGTTTCAACGCGGGTTCCCGGCAATTGGGCGGGGTGTTCGTGGGCGATTTTTCCCCCATCCACGCCATCAGCCTGTTCGTGGCGATTTCGGTGCCGCAGGCGGTGCTGAAGGCGCGCCGGCATGATCGGGCCGGGCATGAAGGCAATATCCGCGGCCTGGTGATTGGCAGCCTGTTGATCGCCGGCCTGTTCACCTTGCCGTTCGGGCGCACGCTGGGCGAATGGCTGATGGGCCGCTAGCCCTGATGCAGCCCCTGTACGCGGGCGCCAGCGGTGCGCAATCGTTCGGCGCCGGCCCGCCGCATCATCTGGCGCGGGCTGTTGAAATAGGCCAGCGGCGTCATGCCCATATAGGCCCTGAATTCCCGGATGAAGTGCGACTGGTCATAGTAACCGCCGTCGAGCAGGGTGCCGAGTGGTTGATCGAGTCGATCGCCGATCTGGGCCAGCGTCCGCAGGAAGCGCTGGCGGCGCAGCAACTGCTTGGGGGAAAAGCCGAAGGCGCGGTTGCACAGCCGCGCCAGGGTGCGCTCCGTCATGGCCAGCCCGTCGGCGAAATCCTGTACCGTATCGATGTTGCCGCTCACCAGAGCTTGCTGCACCCGTTCGATCAACGGATCGGGCGGCGGTGCGGCTGCGGCCAGCTCGCCGAAAAACCGATCGAACAGCGCGCAGCAGCCGTTCCAATCCGTGGCGCACAGATCGGCCCACAGGCGATCGGCGCGCGTGCCGAAGATGCCGGCCAGATCATGCATGCGATTGGCGTGATCATGGGCTGATCGGTCCACCAGCGTTGCCCAGCCCACCGCCGTCAGCCCCACGCCAACCATGCGGCCCGGCCCGCCTGATCGCACGATGGCGGTGCGGTCGGATGGGCCGAACAAGGCGCCATTGGCCGGAGTGGGGTCATCGCAGCCGGGGCGCTGCACTGTCCATTCGCCGCCCAGCGTGAAACGGATATTGCCCCATTCGGGGTGGAGATGATCTTCCAGCGCAATCGGTGTCGAAACGCCGTAATAAGTGGTGATCAATGGTCGCAAATGGTGCGCCGACAGCGCAAAATGCACGTCTGGCAACACATTGCGTGTCTGAATTTCATTCGCGCTGAACACGGCACCCCCGACCCTGATCCCCCCTGAACCGCGTGTCGCAATTGCAGCGCGGCGACAAGCGTCGGCCGGGATTGGTTACCAAATCTTCATTTGGCGTGCAGCATGGCGAATTCGTCGCAGCCTCACATCGCGCTGATACCGCCATCCACATACAGGCCGTGGCCAGTCACCATCTTGGCTTCATCGCTGGCGAGGTAAACGGCGGCCCATGCGATATCATCGGGCTCACCCACCGCGCCGAGCGGGATCTGCCGGCCCAGTTTCTCCAGCCCGGCTTCGCGGCCCATGGCGTCGGTGATGCCCTTCAGGATCGGCGTGTCGATGAACACTGGGTGGATGCTGTTGCAGGTGATGCGATATTTCTGCTTGGCACAGTGCAGCGCCACGCTCTTGGTCAGGTGGCGCACGGCGGCCTTGGCGCTGTTGTAGGCAGCGCTGTTGTGGGCGGCGATCACGCCAGCGATGCTCGAAAGATTGATGATGCTACCGCGCACATCGGTTTCGCGCACCGTGCGCGCCATGGTTGGCAGGCTCAGCTTGCAGCCAAGAAACACGCTATCCAGATCGATGCTGTGCACGCGCTTCCACGTTTCGAAATCGGTGGCTTCCACGGTCGATCCGCCCGCGATGCCGGCATTGTTGACCAGCACGTGGAAGCCGCCGAATTTGCTTTCCGCAAAGGCAACAGCAGCCGCCCAGTCATCCGGGCTGGTCACATCATGGCGGCAGGCCACCGCAGCGTCACCGATGCTGGCCGCCACGGCCTTCACGCCGGCTTCGTTGATGTCGGTCAGCACCACGCGGGCGCCTTCTTCCACCATGCGCCGCGCCATCGCTTCGCCCAGGCCCTGCGCTGCGCCGGTGATCAGTGCCACCTTGCCTGCCAGTCGGTTCATGTCGTCTTCCCCTTGGTTTTCGTGGTCAGCGTTACCTTGCCTGTACCGCGTCCGGCTGAAAAGCTGTGACTCATGGGTGTGCCCGTGAATTGCCGCAGCCCTTGACGCCCTGCCGCCTGCACCATACCTCCCGGCCATGGCCATCCTCCCCATCATCGAAACGCCCGACGCGCGGCTGAAACAGATCAGCACGCCCGTGGAAACCGTCACCGACGCGCACCGCACGTTGATCGCCGACATGTTCGAAACCATGTACGACGCGCCCGGCATTGGCCTGGCCGCCATCCAGGTGGGCGTGGCGGAACGCATCCTGGTGATCGATCTGCAGCGCGAAGCCGATGACACGCCTGAAGATGCCGATCCCGAAAAGATCGTGCGGGTGAAGGAACCGCGGGTGTTCATCAACCCGGAGATCATTTGGGAATCCGATGAGCTGTCGGTCTATCAGGAAGGCTGCCTGTCGGTGCCGGAAATGTATGCCGATGTGCAGCGTCCGGCCGAAATCCAGGTCAAATGGCTCGACGAGCAGGGCAAGGCCCACGACGAGAAGCTCGACGGCCTGCTCGCCACCTGCCTGCAGCACGAGATGGACCATCTGAACGGGGTGCTGTTCATCGATCACCTCAGCAAGCTGAAGCGCGACATGCTGCTGAAGAAGCTAGAAAAACTGCGCCGGAGCGGCCGGGCGGCCTGACCCCTCACCCGGGCCGCGCTGCGCCGGGCCTGGTCCAGCCCGATTAAAAGACCAAACCGCTCATGCCGAGCTTGTCGAGGCACGCACCATGGTCGGTCGGTGCCTCGACAAGCTCGGCATGAGCGGTTTGGTCCAAATACTATTGGGACTTTAGCCCAGCCGGTCGAGAATCAACCGCGCCGCATCTTCCGGCGGTTTCAGCTTGGCTGGGTCTTCCCCCGGATAGGCGCGGGCGCGCATCACCGTGCGGGTGGCGCCGGGATCCACGATGTGCGTGCGGATTGGGGAAACATTCTTCACCTCCTCGCCATAGGTGCTCACCAGATTTTCCAGCGCCGCCTTGGTCGCGGCATAGCCGCCCCAATAGGCGCGTGGGGTGCTGGCCACTGACGAGGTGACGGCCACGACATGGCCTGCCGCCGATTGGCGCAGCCAGGGATCAAGCGCCCGGATCAGTCGCATGTTGGCGGTGAGGTTGAGGGCGATCAGCTTGTCCCATTCCTTCAGATCAAGATGCGGCACTGGCGCCAGCGTGCCCAGCTGCGCGGCGTTGAGGATCAGCGCATCCAGCCGGCCCCAGCGCGCGCCGATGGCATTGCCCAGCCGGTCGATGGCGTCGCTGTCGGTCAGGTCAAATGGCGCGATGGTGGCGGTGCCGCCGGCCTTGTGGATGCGGTCGTCCAGCTCGGCCAGCCCGGCTTCGGTGCGGCCGGTGATGATCACGTGCCAGCCTTCGCGGGCCAGCATTTCGGCGGTGGCCGCGCCAATGCCGCGGCTGGCACCTGTAACAAGGGCGAGTTTCTTGGCAGTGATGTCAGTCATGCGGCGGCCTTAAGGGGGCTGGGGGCAGGGGTCAAATCACCCGCTCGGCCAGCAGGCTCAGCTGGTCCGGCACTTCCACTTCTTCCTGGTCGGTCAGGCGGGTGGGATAATCACCGGTGAAGCAGGCATCGCAATATTGCGGCGCGTGTTCGTCGCGGGCGGGTTCGCCCACGGCGCGATACAGGCCATCGATGGAGAGGAACGACAGGCTGTCCACCTTGATGTAATCGCGCATCCGCTCGACATCCATCTGCGCCGCCAGCAGCTTGGATCGTTCCGGCGTGTCGACGCCATAGAAACAGCTGTGCCGCGTCGGCGGGCTGGCGATGCGCATATGCACTTCTTCGGCGCCAGCTTCGCGCAGCATCTGCACGATCTTGACCGACGTGGTGCCGCGCACGATCGAATCATCGATCAGCACGATGCGCTTGCCGGCGATCAGCGCGCGGTTGGCATTGTGCTTCAGCTTGACGCCCAGATTGCGGATCTGATCACCCGGCTGAATGAACGTCCGGCCGATATAGTGGCTGCGGATGATGCCCAGTTCGAACGGAATGCCGCTTTCCTGGGCATAGCCGATGGCGCCGGGCACACCGCTGTCTGGCACCGGCACCACCATGTCGGCCTCCACCGGATTCTCGCGGGCCAGTTCGGCGCCGATGCGCTTGCGCACTTCATAGACGCTGCTGCCGTCCATCATCGAATCGGGGCGGCTGAAATAGACATGTTCAAAAATGCAGGGGCGGGCGCGCACCGGCGCGAATGGCCGGATCGAGCGCAGCCCACGCCCGGTGATGATGATCAGCTCGCCCGGTTCGACCGAGCGCAGGAAGGTCGCGCCGACCATGTCGAGCCCAACGGTTTCCGAGGAGAGGATGTAGCTATCGCCCAGCCGGCCCAGCACCAGCGGCCGGATGCCGAGCGGATCGCGGCAGGCCAGCATGCCTTCGGCGGTGAGGCAGATCAGGCTGTAGGCGCCTTCCACCCGCTTCAGCGCATCGATGAAACGATCGAGCAGGGTGCGATACGACGAGGTGGCGACGAGGTGGATGATCACCTCGGTATCGCTGGTCGATTGGAAGATCGATCCGCGCCGCACCAGTTCGCGGCGCAGGGTGGTGGCGTTGGAAATATTGCCGTTGTGCGCCACCGCAAAGCCGCCCGAGGCCAGCTCGGCAAACAGCGGCTGCACGTTCCTGAGCGCGGTTTCGCCGGTGGTGGAATAGCGGTTGTGGCCGATGGCGATCTCGCCCTTCAGCTTGTTGATCACCGCATCATTGTCGAAATTGCCGGCCACGTGCCCCATGGCGCGGTGGGTGTGGAACTCCTTGCCATCGAAGGTGGTGATGCCGGCGGCTTCCTGGCCGCGGTGCTGCAGGGCGTGCAGGCCCAGCGCGACCAGCGCGGCGGCGCCCTCGGCACCATAAACCGCAAACACGCCGCATTCTTCGTGAAGATGGTCATCTTCCCACGGATCGGTGGTCAGCATCTGGTCCATGTGGGCGGCCTTTGTCATTCGGCAGATGCCGGGCCATATAGGGTGGGTTGGCAGCTTTGTCTGCACCCCTGTTGTGATGAAAGTGTAACATGAGCCATACAGTGGACGAAACGCTGGAGTTCCAACCCCACTGGGGTGCCGATGGCCTGTTGACGGCGGTTGCAGTGGATGCCGGCACCGGCGCCATTCTGATGGTGGCGCACATGAACGCCGATGCAATGGCCGCCACGTTGGCCACCGGCGAGGCGCATTATTGGAGCCGCAGTCGCCGCGAATTGTGGCACAAGGGCGCCACAAGTGGTGCAATCCAGCGAGTCGTCGAAATCCGGGTGGATTGCGACCAGGATTGCCTGCTGTTGCGGGTTGAGCCGGCCGGCCCGGCCTGCCACACCGGCCGGCAGGATTGTTTCTACCGCCGGCTCGATGGTGGCCGGCTGGTGATGATTGGAGACAGCAAATGACGGTGCCCACTGGCCTGGAAGTCACCGTGTTTGACGAGGTGTTCCGCAATCGCCCCCACGAACGCTTTGATGCGCTGCGCGCCGCCGATCCGGTGCATGACGACAAGGTGCTGGGCCGCGTGCTGCTCACCCGCGCCGCCGATGTGGCGGCCACGCTGAAGGATCGCAGCCTGTCGGTTGATCAGCGCAACGCCGCGCCCGATACGATCGTGCAGCGGCTCGCCACGATGCAGGATCGCGAGGCGCCGCGTTCGATGCTGGTGCTGGATGATCCCGATCACGCCCGCCTGCGCCGGCTGGTCACCCACGCCTTCAACGCCCGCGCCATCGAAGCGGTGAAGCCGCAGGTGTTTGCTGTGGCCGATGAACTGCTGGATGCCGTGGCGGGCCAGGACAAGTTCGACCTCATTGAAAGCTTTGCTTCGCCGCTGCCGATTATCGTCATTGCCGCCATGTTGGGCGTGGACGCGGCGGACGTGGGCGATTTCCGGCGCTGGTCGAAGGCGCTGGCCAATGTGTTCTCACCCATTCGTTCACCGGAGTTCCTGGCGGCGCTGAAGGCCAATGCCGATGAACTGTCCGCCTATTTCCAGCGTGCCATTGCCGAACGCCGCGCTGCTCCGCGTGATGACCTGATCAGCGCGCTGGTGGCGGTGGAGGAGGGCGGCGATCGGCTGACAACGCAAGAAATCGTCACCATGTGCAACCTGCTGCTGTTGGCCGGGAACCTCACCACCACCGACCTCATTGGCAATTGCGTGCTCGCCCTGCTGCGCAATCCGGATCAACTGGCCAAGGTGCAGGCCAATCCGGCCCGTATTGCCGACGCCATCGAGGAAACGCTGCGGCTCGACCCGCCGGTGGTGCAGAGCTTGCGCATTCCGCTCGCCCCGCGCGAGATTGGCGGCTGCCCGGTGCGCGCCGGCGAGGCCGTCACGACCTTCCTGATGGCCGCCGGGCAGGACCCAGCGCTGCACGCCGACCCTCTGCGTTTCGACATCGACCGGGCCGACAAGACGCATTTCGCGTTTGGCGGCGGTGTGCACTTCTGCCTCGGCGCGCCCCTCGCGCGCGCCGAAGCCGAAATCGCGCTCACCCGCCTGTTCGCCCGTTTCCCCGATCTCGCGCTCACCGGCGATCCCATCGAACGCAACATCTCGGCGGCGTTCAATGGCGTTCAGCAATTGTGGGTTCGCCCGTGAGGATGCTCTTGGCCGGCGCGTCCGGCCTCGTCGGCGGGCTGGTGCTGGGCCTCTGCCCAGAGGCCATCCCCATCACCCGCCGCCCCATCGGCCGGCCCGGCGTGGTCGCCGATTTCGACGATCTGCCACCGCTGCCGGAAGCCCAGATCGCCGTCTGCGCGCTCGGCACCACCCGCGCCAAGGCGGGCAGCGATGCCGCCTTCCGCGCCGTCGATCATGACGCCGTGTTGGCCTTTGCCCGCGCCGCCAAGGCCGCCGGAGTCACGCACTTCATCGTGGTCTCGTCGGTGGGCGCCAACCCCAATTCCAGCCTGCTCTACCCGCGCACCAAGGGCGAGGTGGAGGCCGCGCTCACCGCCATGGCCTACGCTCGGCTCGACATCCTCCAGCCCGGCCTGCTCATTGGCCCGCGCACCGAACGCCGCCCGGTGGAACGCTTCCTGCAATGGGCCGCTCCGGTGATGGACCTCGCCCTGCCGCGCCACCTTGGCAGTCTGCCAGCAGAGGCGGTTGCGGGCGCCATCGTGGCTCTCACGAAACGCAGCCAACCCGGCGTTTTCCGCCACACCAACCGCGCCATCGCCAGCTTGACCTTAACGTAAACGTCAACTACCGCTCAAGCCCATGAGCAATCCGGTTGAGGCTCCCCGAAACGACGAGTCGCCCGCGGCGCTGCTGCATGCTTTTGCCACTGCACCCGCCCCGCCCGCTGCTGGTGATGCCAGCCATTTTTCGATTACCGAACTGGCGCTGGCCTTCAACATCACGCCGCGCGCTATCCGATTTTACGAAGATCAGGGCCTGATCACGCCGGAACGGCAGGGCCAGAACCGCATCTACAGCCGCCGGGATCGCGCCCGGCTGGCGTGGATTTTGCGGGCCAAGAATGTCGGGTTCAGCCTGGCTGAAATCCGCGAGATGATCGATCTGTATGACGTGGGCGATCACCGGCTGACGCAAAAGCGCGTCACGCTGGAAAAATGCCGTGCCCGCATGGCCCTGCTGGAAGAACAGCGCGCCGATATCGACGCCACCATCCACGAGCTGCAACAATTCTGCGACATCGTCGAACAATCGATGAAAGCCTGATTCCATGCCGATCTATCGCGCCCCGGTGAAAGACACGCTGTTCGTGCTGGAGGCTGTGGCCGGCGTCTACAACCAGTCGCACGTGCCGGGTTTTGAAGCCGTCTCGCCGGATCTGGTCGAGGCCGTGCTGAACGAGGGTGGCAAATTCTGCGCCGAAGTGCTGGCGCCGCTCAACCTTCAGGGTGACCGTCAGGGCTGCACCCGCCATCCCGATGGCAGCGTGACAGCGCCCGATGGATTTCGCCAGGCTTACAAGCAATTCTGCGACGGCGGCTGGGGCGGGCTGATCGCCGATGAACATCACGGCGGCCAGGGCCTGCCCTACACCATCGGCGCGGTGATGCAGGAGTATATCGCCGCTTCCAACATGGCGTTCGGCATGTATCCCGGCCTGTCCGAAGGTGCGCAGGCGGCGATCGAAGTGGTGGGTTCCCCCGAACAGAAGGCCAAGTGGCTGCCCAACATGGTGCAGGGCCGCTGGACCGGCACCATGAACCTGACCGAGCCGCAGTGCGGCACCGATCTGGGCCTGATCCGCACCCGCGCCGAGCCCAACACCGATGGCAGTTACGCCATCACCGGCACCAAGATCTTCATCTCCGCCGGTGAGCATGACCTCAGTGAAAACATCATCCACCTCGTGCTGGCCAAGACGCCGGGCGCGCCGGACAGCGTGAAGGGCATCAGCCTGTTCATCGTGCCGAAGTTCATCGTGAACCACGACGGCTCGCTGGGTGCGCGCAACGCCGTTTCCTGCGGTTCCATCGAACACAAGATGGGCATCCACGCCAACGCCACCTGCGTGATGAATTATGATGGCGCCACCGGGTATATGCTGGGCGAGGAGATGAAGGGCCTCGCTGCCATGTTCATCATGATGAACGCCGCGCGGCTGGGCGTGGGCATCCAGGGCCTGGCGCAGGCGGATGCGGCGTATCAGAACGCGGTGGAATACGCCAAGGGCCGCCTGCAGGGCCGCAGCCTGACGGGGCCGAAGAACCCCGAAGGCAAGGCCGATCCGATCATCGTCCACCCCGATGTGCGCCGCATGCTGATGGATGCGCGCGCCTATACCGAAGGGATGCGGGCGCTGATGCTGTGGGGCGCCATCCGGGTTGATCTGTCCCGCAAGGCGTCTGATGCGGCCGAGCGCGAGATGGCCGACGATCTGATCAGCCTGCTCACCCCGGTCATCAAGGGCTATGGCACCGATCGCGGTTACGAAGTCGCCACCAATTGCCAGCAGGTGCTGGGCGGCCACGGCTATATCGCCGAATGGGGCATGGATCAGTTCGTGCGCGATGCGCGGATTGCGATGATCTATGAAGGCACCAACGGCATTCAGGCGCTTGATCTGGTGGGCCGCAAGCTGGGTTCCAAAGGCGGGCGCGGCACGCAGGCGTGGCTGGGCCTAGTGGCGGGCGACATCGCGGCGGCGAGCGACGAGCGCCTGGCCTTCATCGCGCAGCCGCTGAGCCGTGCGTTGGGCGATGTGCAGGCCGGCGTGATGTGGCTGCTGCAGAACGGCATGGCCAATCCCGATAACGCCGGGGCCGGCGCGACCGCCTTCATGCGGATGATGGGCCATGTCGCGCTGGGCCATATGTGGCTGAAGATGGCAGGCGCATCGCTGGCCGCGCTTGATGCCGGCACGGCTGATCCGGATTTCTTCAACGCCAAACTCACCACCGCCCGTTTCTTTGCGGCCCGCGTGCTGCCCGAAACCGCGAGCCTGAAAGCCCAATTGGAAGCCGGCGCCGATACCGTGATGGCGCTGCCGGCAGAGATGTTTTGATCAGAATACCCCGTCACCCCGGCGAAAGCCGGGGCCCATCGCCCGGGCGAAGGGACATGACGGGTCGTTGAAGAGATGGGCCCCGGCTTTCGCCGGGGTGACGAAATAAAAAGGCCAGGAGACCAACAATGACCGAAGCCTATATCTACGACGCCGTCCGCACCCCGCGCGGCAAAGGCCGCAAGGACGGCAAGCTGCACGAGATCACCCCGATCCAGCTGGCGACGCAGGTGCTTGCCGCCGTGCGTGATCGCACCGGCATCGACACGGCGGACGTGGACGACGTGGTGCTCGGCTGCGTTTCGCCCGTGGGCGAACAGGGCAGCGACATCGCGCGCGTTGCCGTGCTCAACGCTGATTACGCCGAAACCACCGCTGGCGTGCAGATCAACCGATTCTGCGCTTCCGGCCTGGAAGCCACCAACATGGCGGCCGCCAAGGTGATGTCCGGCGAAGCCATGTTCGCCATCGGCGGCGGCGTGGAATCCATGAGCCGCGTGCCGATGGGCAGCGACGGCGCCGCCTGGGCGATGGACCCGGCCGTGGCCTACAAGACCTATTTCGCCCCGCAGGGCATTGGCGCCGATCTGATCGCCACCAAGTACGGCTTCTCGCGCTCCGACGTGGATGCCTATGCGATGGAATCGCAGCGCCGCGCCGCCCAAGCATGGAGCGAAGGCCGCTTCAAGAACAGCATCGTGCCGGTGCGGGACGTGATCGGCGAGATCGTGCTGGCCCATGACGAACATATGCGCCCGCAAACCGACATGCAGTCGCTGGGCAGCCTTGCGCCGGCCTTCCAGGCGATGGGCGAGCAGATGCCCGGCTTCGATGCCATCGCCCTGATGCGCTACCCGGAAATCGAGAAGATCGACCATGTCCACCACGGCGGCAACTCGTCCGGCATCGTTGATGGCGCCTCGGCCATTCTGGTTGGCAACAAGGCGATGGGCGAGAAATATGGCCTGAAGCCCCGCGCCCGCATTCGCGCCATGGCCTCGATCGGTTCGGAACCAATGATCATGCTCACCGGGCCGGAATTCGTTGCCGCCAAGGTGCTGCAGCGCGCCGGCATGACCAAGGACGATATCGACCTGTTCGAACTGAACGAGGCGTTTGCGTCCGTCGTGCTGCGCTTCATGCAGGCGCTCAACATCCCGCACGACAAGATAAACGTGAACGGCGGCGCCATCGCCATGGGCCACCCATTGGGCGCGACAGGCGCGATGATCCTGGGCACCGTGCTCGATGAGCTGGAGCGCACCGGCAAGGGCACCGCGCTGGTGAATTTGTGCGTTGGC